>MDTG01448843.1_pt1 | contig 17861 bp, 19 predicted proteins | sample 811421 | NCBI WGS metagenome assembly MDTG01 (sample SAMN05326645, study PRJNA326480) | marine metagenome | isolation source: seawater | place: Pacific Ocean: South East | collected 2011 | reverse complement strand
TTAATATATACTTTCCAAGTAATTTGATCTCTTCGTCAACATTAAAATTATTACTTGTACTATTTCCCATGTCATAATTAACAAAAATTTTAAATGGATGGAATTTTTTTATCAGATCAATAAAAGATAAAGGATCTAAATCTGTCTCTAAACTAATTAAAATATCTTTATTCTCAATTTTTTTAAGAATTTTTTTTATATTGTTTATAAATATATTCTTATCTATTAGTTTCTTTAAAGATGAATTATCAACAAATGGTAACTCCAAAAGTTTTATACTTGCTTTTTCACATTGATCTATAATGAACTCTAGATGTTCAAAATTTTTTTTTAGATTTTCATCATTTTCATTAAATAGTTTTTTTTCCATAAAATAATCTAGAATTACTGAATTTACGCTGACACCTGTTATATTTGTAATTTCTTTTATTGATTTAGGGTTATTAAAAAGAGGGTTTAATTGGTAATTTTCCAATTCATAGACCCACTGAATAGATCTTAAGTTTAAACTTTTTGCAATTTTAAATTCACGTTGCCAATTATTTAAGGGGAAATGTTGAATTTTATTTTTATAAGGGGGTGAAAGTCTTCCTTGCATAACCCCTAGTTTGGAAAGGTTAATCAATTCTTAGTAAAACTATTAAAATCAGCTACTTTTCTGAAAACTGGTTCAACTGGCGGACCTTCAAGCAATGATTCAATTTTTATATTTTTTTTGATTGCATAACTAAATAATTCCATAGTTTCTTTAAAAGAATTTATTGTATGAATAATATGTTTTTTTTTGTGAGACCAAGATATTGCATGGTAAGCTGCCCAAAGGACCCCTCTTTTTAAAAGCTCTTGTTGAAAGAATGATTTCAAAATTAATTCATCAACCTTACCATTTCCATTAAATCTTATGATTGACCTACATGGATATCCAATACACTCTATAAAAGTATCTATGTTAAGTTCTTTAGCAAATGAATTTATTTCATGCTTAAGATAAGTGCCCATTTTATCTAAATGGTCTATAACATTTTTTTCTTTAATTTTTGGGATACATGCCTTAGCAGCAGATAGGCCGATACAATCACCGCCATAAGTGAATGAAAAAAAAACTTTATTTAAACATTCCATATATTCTTTTTTTCCTACTATTGCAGATATTGGTACTCCATTTGACATAGCTTTTGCAAAAGCACTTAAATCAGGTGTAACATTCAAAAGTTCTTGAGCTCCACCAAAACTAAATCTAAAACCAGAGATAATTTCATCAAACATTAAAAGAGCACCATATTTATGGGTCATTTTTTTAACTTCAGTAAGGAAGTTATTAGAGCATGCTTTAATACATTTTTTATTTTTACAGTTTATTTGGCAATAACACTTTGGTTTAAGTACTGTTAAAGGCTCTAAAATAACAATCGCTATTTTGTCTTTGTATTTTTTAAATATTTTTTCAAGACTATCTAAATCATTATAGACAAATTTGTGAGCTAATTTTTCATTAAATTTAGGTACACCTTCGTTCAGATCAGTAGTAGCTACGAACCAATCATGCCAACCATGGTATCCACAAAAGGCAATATGATCTCTTTTAGTTAATGCCCTTGCTATTTTAACTCCAATAGTAGTCGCATCAGCACCATTTTTACCAAATCTTACCATTTCTGCACTTGGTATTGAGTCGACAAGTAACTTTGAAACATCGACTTCTAATTCATTCATCAAACTAAATGTAGAGCCTAAATCTAACTGTTTTTTAACAGCATCATTAACATCCTTATCGGAGTATCCTAAAATTAAAGGATGGCAACCCATCACATAGTCAATAAACTTGTTACCGTCAACATCCCATACTTCAGAACCTTTGCCCTTTCGAAGATATTTAGGTGAAAAATTCTGAACAAATTGTGATGGAGATTTACTGAATGTTTGAGAACCACCAGGTATTAATTTTTTAGCATTATTAAAAATTTTATTTGATTTTGTAATATTTAATTTTTTTTTCATTTTTTCAAATCTTTGAATAAAATAAAATCTTTTAAAATGTCTATTTCAAGTAATTTATTAGACTTTTTGTTTATAATAATTGGATATGTATTATGATATATCAATTCGTTATTTAATCTAGGCAGAACCTTAATTTTAAAACTACATAAGTAATGGTGATGTGAATATGCACTTGGTAAATCCTGCCTTCTATACTCATTATTTGTCACAAATTGGCACATTTTATTATTTTTTAAATACCAACAACTAAATGGATGAGTCATAGCAGGTATTAATGATATCAAACTATCGTTATTTTTTCTTTCAATAATTTTTTTTGCCTTATTAAAGTCTTTCAAATCTCTTATAGGGATTGTTAAATAAAAAAGCCAAATAATAAATTCTTTTGAAAAATTACTTTTAGCAACAAAATCCTCTAAAACAGATTTAATTGAAGATTTAGGCCCTGATAATTTTTTTATTCTTTTATGAAATAAGAAATTATTTTTTAAAGCAAGTTTTTTTATATAAGGGTCATCTGAAGAAACTACCACTTCATCTATCCATTTTATTTTATTTAAAAATAATGCTGTATAGTTAAATAATTTTCTATTTTTATATTTTAAACCTTTACTTCCTAATCTTGCAGGAATAAATGCAATATGTTTCATTTATGAAAGTTAAATATTCAATGGGGCAAGTTTTTTTCTTATTTCTTGTTCTTCATTTAAAATTATTTTTTCACCATTTCCCATAGCCTTTTCTACTATTCTAACATAATTAACCATTAGTTTAAAACCCTCTACTTCTAATGAAGCAGCCTGATCTGATCCATACATAGTTCTGTCGAGAGTAATGTGTCTTTCTAATGATGTTATCCCAAGAGCAGCAGCACCAACACTCACTGCCCTACCACTTTCATGACCACTATATCCTACATCACATTTAAAAATCTCTTTTAACTTTGGTATCATAAGTAAGTTTGCATCCTCATCTTTCATAGGATAAGTACTTACAGTATGCATTAGTTCAAAAGGGCATTTGTTTTCCCTAAAGTTATTTACAACTTCGCCAATTTCTTCAATTGAATGCATACCTGTAGATATAAAAGTATGTTTTTTCTCTTCAATAATTTTTTTTAATAACTCTTTATGAGTAAGCATTGCAGATGCAACCTTATTTTTATTTGTATTAAACTGTCTTATAAAAATTTGACTTTCTGTATCCCAACAACTAGCATACCATTCTATATTTAGTTTTTTACAATGTTCATCTATTGATTTAAATTCATCTATTCCAAACTCTAAACCCTCTTTTTGTTGTCTATTTGTTGTTCCCCAAGGACTCTCTCTATTTTTGTCTAAATCTTCTTTGCTATAAACTTTATCTATAGTTCTCTTTTGAAACTTTACCGCATTTGCTCCTGCATATTTAGCTCCATCTATTAATTTTTTTGCTATATTTATGTCACCATTATGGTTAATACCAATTTCAGCTGTTATGTAAATCACATGATTTTATATCATTAAAAATAAATAGAAAAAGGTGTTTTTAATACATGAATTTTTGGAACAAAAAAAGAAAAATAGACGGTGAACTACTACTATAAGCCGTTATGGTTGTAAATCCAATATTTGTAAAGTTATAAAACAAGCCTAATAAAAGAAAAGAAGTAGATATATTAATTTTTAATTCCAAAACTTGAAATTTATCTTTTATTAGAAAGTATATATTTCCAAGAAATACAAATAATGTCGTACTTGCAAAAACTCTGTAGTAATCATTAAAAGTGATTGTGGCTGAAACAATAAATGGTAGTAAAATAGCTAAAAAAACAAAATAATTTAAATAAACATAATTGCTAAATATTTTTTTTTGTATTTGTATCATCAAATAAATGTTGATTATTAAAAATGGGAAATTGTTGATTATAAAATCAATAGTCAAAACAATTAATGGTAGTTCCCCTTTAAAAGAAAAATTATTTTTTATATTTGTTAAAATAGAAAAATTGTTCCACGGTACTACAAAAAATGTATCTAATACATCCTTTCTTAATTCAAAGCTAGTAACTATACCGATAGTTTCTAACATGAACTCGCTATTAATCTCATCAGGATATCCGAATAAAATTAATATAATTGCACCAATGATAGAAGAGGAAAGAATTAGAATTGGATGAATAATTTTTTTTGAAATAATATGTGTTTTATTTTTTTTGATATATTCAATTAAAACAAGGAAGTACAAAAAAGGAAATTGTAATAACAAAAAAGACTCATGAACAAAAATTGCAGAAATAACAAAAGTAGATATTAATAATGTATTAATAATTGAATATGGCTTTAATAAAAGAAAAATACAGATAATTAAAATTAAATTATTAATTTGATCGAACCTACCTAAATCAGCCAGATAAAAATATATGAAATAAGGTGATGTTACAAAGAGGCAACAACTTATAAATATAATATTACTTTTATTGTATATGATTACTTTATTAACTAATATCAAAATTAATATTATTTTTATAAATAAAATAAAAAAGGAAATTAAGAAAATATAAAGAAAATTTGGTTTAGTTGAAAAAATAAAACTATATATTGATCCTACTAAGGACCTTTTTAAAAATCCAAAATCTTGATATGTTGTTAACCAATGCGTTGCTCTGTGTTCATTTACACCGAATAATGTATACTTATTAACATATTCAAATGAAAATATTTTAATTAATAGAATAATAACAAAAGTTATTAACATTAAATACAGTATAAAATTTAAGTTATAAGATAAATAATTCTTTGGTAAAAAAAAATAAATAAGTGTAAAAAATAAAGTTAATAAATAACTATAATTGATAAGAAATTTTATTTTATAGTCATATGTATTTAAGATATCTGTAATATTCGTAATAAAAAAAAAATAAGTATCAAAATAATAGAAAAAGTTAACTTATTAAAATTAATATATTTTGATAACATATTATAAAATAGATCTTATAACTAGTCTAATACTCGAAATAAGTTCTTTGGTTATAGATAACTTTGATACACCCTGTGAAGAATCTCTTTCAATAAATGTGATAGGATACTCTGTAAGTTTAAATTTATTTTTTAATGCTAAATTCGTAAGTTGAATAGTGAAAGATGGATGGCCTTTTTCATTAAGTTGATCCTCTAAGTCAATAAAAACTTTTTTTTTAAAAATTCTAAACGAATGTGTGATATCTGTTAATTTAATTTTCAAAAGAAATCTTGTGAATATATTAAACATATAAGATCCAGTTTTTTTGAACAAACTTTGGTTTAAAATTTTTGAATTTTTCATATATCTTGAACCAATTACCATGTCATAATTTTGATGTATGATTAATGTCATATCGTTTATGAATTTAGGAGACTGAGATAAGTCTGCATCTATAAAGACAATTAAATTTCCATTTGTATATTTACATCCATAATTAAGTGCAGCTCCTATGCCTTCTTTTTTTCCGTGCTGTATGAGTCTTATTTTTTGATTTTTAGAAGATATATAATTTACTTCATCCGCAGATCCATCAGGGCTATTATCATCAACAAAAAGAATTTCAAATTTTTCGTTAGAAAAGTATTTCTCTATTTCATTTATTGTAGGAGCTATATTTTTTTTTTCATTATATATTGGTACAACAAAGCTATAAAAATTTCTCATTTTGATCTAAGAAGTTTTGAAATTCCACTTTGAAAAGAGATAGATGGATGCCAATTTAAAAATTTTTTAATTTTCTTAAAATCTCCAATATGATCCGTGTCTCCTTGATTTAATTTTTTTGAGTCGTTATAAACAATTTTCTTTTTAATTTTGGCAACTTTTAAAATAACATCTACACATTCTTTAACAGTTAAACTCTTACCATACCCAAGATTAATAATTTCAATATTTTTTACTTTTTTGATCTTTATTAACGATATTTCGATAGCTTTTGTTACGTCATCTATGTATATAAAATCTCTTTTCATTTTAGAGTTACCAAATTTAATTATACTTTTTTTTGATAAGATTTTTTTTAATGAAGAAGAAACTAATTGCTTGCTACTTGAGAATGGCCCGTATGTTGTAAAAGTTCTAAATGATATACATTTTAAATTACTATCTAGAGTAGCTTTTTTAATAATATTCTCACAAATATATTTACTTAGGCCTAAGGGTTCTTTAGGTATTGGTGTAAAACTCTCTATAAATTTTGACCTATTTACGCCTGAATAAATATATACACTCGAAAAAAATATAAAATACTTACATTTTATCTGTTTTGAAAAATTTAATAAATTTTGTGTCATACAGTAATTTGAAAAAATTTGTTTTTCACCCTCTTTAGAGTTTAATAAACTATCTCTATTAGCAGCAAGATGAATTATATAATTAATACACCTAGGTAATCTTTCGTAATGTTTTGCTTTAGTTAAATCAATTTTTATAAATTTTAAATTATTTTTCTTTTTAAAATGCTCACCTGGTTTTTTATTGTAGTATGTTGCTATAATATTATAATTTTCTTTGTTGATTAGCTTATAAAGCAAGTTTTTACCTACAAAACCACATGAACCTGTAATTAATATTGTTTTCATAAATTTATTTTATTTTTATTACTTTAATATATGAATTATAATTAAAATTATACTATATAAGCAATACTCATCTATGAACTATAAAATTTCTTACGATACTTGGGGCAAAGAAGAACTTAAAGCTATAAACGAAGTTATTAAAACAGGTAAATATTCAATGGGCGATTATGTGAAGAGATTTGAAAAAATTTTTTCAAAAATTATTGGAAAAAAATATTCTGTTATGACAAATTCAGGTTCTTCGGCAAATCTAATTGGAGTAGGATCACAATTTTTTATAAATAAAAATAGATTGAAACGAGGAGATGAAGTTATTGTACCTGCAATTGGGTGGAGTACTACTTACTCACCATTAAATCAGTATGGTCTAAATATAAAGATATTAGATGTTGATTTGAATAACTTTAATATAAATATTGACTTAATTGAAAAGGCAATATCAAAAAAAACAAAAATGATATGTGTTGTAAATGTTTTGGGTATACCTTGTGATTTAAATAGAATTCAAAAAATATGTAATAAATATAAATTGATTCTATACGTTGATAATTGTGAGAGTCTTGGTTCGTATTTAGGAAAAAAACAAGCTGGATCTTTTGGAGATTTTAGTACTCATAGTTTTTTCTTTTCCCATCATATATCTACCATAGAAGGTGGAATGGTCTCTACAAACAATAAAGAAATATACAATATTTTAAAAAGTTTAAGAGCACATGGATGGACTAGAGATTTGGATAAAAAAAATCTTATACATAAATATATGAAAAATGATTTTAATAGTGAATATAAATTTGTACTTCCTGGTTATAATTTAAGACCAAGTGAGATAAATGGATCTATCGGAATTCAACAAATTAAAAAATTGAAAAAAATGGTTCGGACTAGAAGGCAAAATTTAAAAATCTTCGAAAATTATTTTTTAAATGATGATAGGTTTCTGACTACAAAAACACCATATTATTCTAGTTGTTTTGCATTTCCTTTAATACTAAAAGATAATTCATCTAATCAAAGAAACTATTTTTTTAAAAAAATGAAAAAAAATAATATTGAATATAGGTTGATTGCTGGTGGAAATCTACTAAATCAACCTTTTATAAAATATTTTAATAAAAGAATTTATAAAAAATTAAAAAATGCTTATAAAATTCATAATGATGGTTTTATGATAGGTAATTCTTCATTAGATCTCTCTAAAAATATTAAATATCTCTATGAAACTTTAAAAAATTGAATTTGAGAATTTTAATTTGTCATCTCAAAATATATAGTTTAGTTTTTTACAATTAATGAAAACTAAAAAAGCAATTATTTTTGGTATAACTGGTCAAGATGGAAGTTACCTAGCAGAGTTTTTACTAAAAAAAAAATATATTGTTCACGGTGTTTTTAGAAGATCATCAGCTCCAAATACACAAAGAATAGATCACTTAATTGACTCAAAAATAAATAAAGAAAAATCAAAAAAGTTTTTCCTTCATTATGGGGATTTAACAGACAGTTTAGGTATTAGTAGAATAATAAGTAAAATAAGACCAGATGAGATTTACAATCTTGCTGCACAAAGCCACGTTAAAGTAAGTTTTGATATACCAGAATATACATATGACGTAGTTGGAACTGGTACACTTAGAATATTGGAAACTATGAGACAACTAAAGTTAAGCAAAACTAAATATTTGCAAGCATCATCATCTGAAATGTATGGTAACACTGACGAATTACCACAAAATGAAACTACAAAGTTCAATCCACAATCACCTTACGCTTCTGCTAAAGTACTGGCTTACTGGACGACTAAAAATTATAGAGATAATTATAAGATCTTTGCGTCAAACTCAATAATGTTTAACCATGAATCTCCAAGAAGAGGAATAAACTTTGTAACAAAAAAAATAATAAGAGGTTTGTGTAACATTAAATATGGTAAGCAAAATTATTTAGAGCTTGGTAATTTAGATGCCATGAGAGATTGGGGGTATGCAAAAGAGTATAGTGAGGTGTTTTGGAAAATTCTTCAACATAATAAACCTGATGATTTTGTTATAGCAACCAATAAAAGTTATAGTGTAAGAAAATTTGTTGAATTAACTTGTGAAGAATTAAATATTAAACTTTTATGGAGTGGAAAAGGTATCAATGAAATAGGAGTTAATAAAAATAATAAAAAAATAGTTATAAAATTAAATAAAAAATATTTCAGAAGAGGAGAAGTGGACCATTTAAGGGGTGATTTTACAAAAAGTCAGAAAATTTTAAAATGGAAACCAAAAACAAATTTACAAAAACTTGTAAAAATAATGGTTAAAGAAGAGATTAAAAATATTAAATTAAATAAATTTTATTAATCTTTATAAAATACTAATTTTTAAATTATAAAGGGTAAATTTTATGCGAACCTTTTTCATCGAATTTAATATTTTTAATTAATTTATTTTTAAAATTTTTTTCTAATTTTTTTTTACTTTTTTTTGGGCACAAAAAAATAAAGAAACCTCCATTTCCAGAACCTAAAAGTTTCCCTCCATAGGCTCCATTTGACATGGCTTGGTTGTATATTTCATCAATTTTTGTATTTGAAATTGATTTGTGAATTAATTTTTTATAGTGCCAATTTTCACTTAAAAGTTTACCGAATGTTTTAATTGAAAAATTTTGAGAATTAATTTCTGAAATAGCAGATTTTGTAATATCTAGTATATTATTTAACTCATTATCACTATAACCTTTTTTTATTCTATTCGATTTACTTTTTTCTAAGGGTTCAGAATTTCTTTGTAAACCTGTGAATATAAGCAATAAATGGTCTTCTATAATTTTTTTGATTTTGAGATTTTTAAAATTTTGGACCTTAAAGTAATTTTTTTTATTCATGGAAATTATATTAAAGCCCCCATAAGCAGCTGCAATATGGTCTTGAATGCCAACAGACTCTTTTAATATTTTTTGTTCAATTGTAATTGCTGATTGAGCAAGTTTTTTCTTCGTAATACTCTTTTTGTTAATTTTAGACAGACCATTTATTAATCCAACTGTAAAAGTAGAACTTGATCCCAAACCGGATAAGGAGGGTAGCTCACCATGGTGTACTAATTCTATAGACTTATTATAAAAATTTTGAGCAGCAAGGCATGCTCTTATAGAATTATGTTTTATATTTTTTATATGGTTAGTCTCTTCATTTTTGTAATATCTTAATCTGTATCTATAATCAAAGATTTTAGGAAGATTTCTCAGTGTAATATAACAGTACCTATTAATTGAAGTACTTAAAACTAATCCCTTATTGTCATTGTCTAACCATGAAGAAAGATCTGTGCCTCCCCCAAAAAAAGAGACTCTGTAAGGTGTTTTAGTAATTATCATAAATATTTTTGTTTTCTTTATACCAAGAGATAGTTTTATTTAATGATGCATCTAAATCTGATTTAATTTTATAATTATATTTCTTTTCTAGCTTTAAATTGCTCATTTTTCTTAAAGGTATCATTGTTGGCATATCCTTGTTAAATCTTAATTCATTTTTGTTTACTAAAAAGTATTTACATAAACTATCAATAATTTTAGTTAATTTAATTGAGGAACCAGATGAAATATTCAATATTTCAAATCCATTGAATTTTTTGTAAACATGAATTAAAGCATTACAAAAATCCTCAATATATAGAAAGTCTTTTACATCTGAACCATCTCCCCAAATTTCTATATATTTTTTTCTTTCATAAAATTTTCTTATAAGTGATGCTATTACTTTTGATTTTGCTCTACTATATTTATCAAAAGGTCCAAATAAATTACTTGGTCTCACAACTAAAATTTTCAAATTAGAATCTTTAACTTTTGTTGAATAAACATTACATATTATTTCTGTAAATAACTTCATCCAACCTACAACATAATATTTTTCAAAAAATGAGAAATTTACATCCTCTTCTCTCATAGATTTATTTGAAACTGGATAAACAGTATTACTGCTTATAAATACTAATTTATTAACTTTTAACTGGTAACATAAATCAACAATATTAAGGTTAAATTTTATATTTGGAGTGAATAATGAGAGTGAATTATTTTCCATTATTTTTGCACCAGATGAGATAGCAGCGAGCATAAAAACTGAGTCAGAATTTTTTAAAATTTTTTTTAGTTTTGGATGATTTGAGTAATCAGACAAATCAATTTTATGATATTTTACATGAGGGACTCTAAAAAAATATTTTTTTTTATAAAATGTTGCATGCAAATCTAAATTTTTTAATTTTGATAATTTGATTAATAAATTTGTACCAATAAAGCCTGATCCACCTAATATAACTAGTTTTTTTTTCACTATTTATCTCTGTCAGATAAAATAGGATTTGCGATCGGCCAATTGAAGCCGAAATCAGGGTCGTTGTATTTAATTGTAAACTGAGATGACCTATCGTAAAGAGTATTTTGTTTATAGTGAAAAATAGCCTCATCTGTTAATATTTGATGACCATTACCGAAACCTGGTGGAACCAAAATTTGTTTATTGTTTTCTGAAGTCAGAGTAAAAGAAATCCACTTTTTAAAATTTTTTGATTTTTTTCTATTATCTACAACAATTAAGTAGAAAGCGCCATGAAGACATGTAATTAATTTCCATGTGGAATTATCTCCATGAATTCCTCTTAGTACAGAGTATCTTGAAGTAGATATATCATCTTGAATGAATTTAATTTTAAAATTCTTCAAAAATTCATGATTAAAAATTTCTGTATAATTACCCCTATGGTCTGTAAATTTGTCTAGTCTAATTTCGTATACACCTTTTAATTTGCTTTCTTTAATTCTCATATCATCAACTATATTTTATTATAATAATCTCCGTGTTCTATAATGAGTGAAGATTTTCCGTCTTTCCTGTTATATGCCTTATAATATTCTTTGAAGATAGATCTCGTACTTTTTAACTCTACCACGTTTATTTCTGTTAATATACTTTTAAAAATCTTTGAGTAATCTTGTGTATGCTGAACTCCACCGTCTAATGGAACTTTTGAACCAATTGAGGTTCTTATTATAACTCTAGGTTTGAAATCTCCTTTAGACATGTATCTAATTTTATCTAAATGATTAACTAATTGATTTGTTGCAGATATTAAAAAATCAAATCTAGGGTAACAAGTAATTGGAACGAAACCATTTAAAGCCATTCCAGTTGAAATGCCCATCTGAATATCTTCAAAAACAGGAAGTTCAATTTTTTTCTTTTTATGAACTTTATCTAAAGTACTAAAAATAGCATTTCCTGAAAATAAAACAGATTGACCAAGGAATATAGTATCTTTTTTATTTGCCAAATAATTCATAGATCTTATTAATTCTTGTTTATAGGTAGCCATAATCAAAATAAGACCCAGTTACCAGTACCATGATGAGGAAATTTTCTTTTGTATTTATAATAAATTATATCCTTTGGAAGTATTTGAGTTTTATTCCAAGTTAGTTTAGTTGGTGTATTTGTACTTAAACCATTATCTTCAACAATAAATTTGATTGGTAAATTAAAGTTTTTAGAGTACTTATACGTTTCGTGGAAAATACCTGTTTCGAATGTCATATCTCCAATAAATACAAAAACTTTTTCTTTTAATTTTTTTCTCTTTATTGACATAGCTAAACCCAATGCGATTGGTAGACCTCCGCCAACTATAGAAGATGAATAAAATTTATATTGTTTTGAATTAATACCCATACTTCTTCCTTCTATTATTTTCTTTTTTAACCACTCTTCAGGTATTCCATGCAACAAAGCATGGTAGTGACTTCTCCAGTTAGAAACTACCCAATCTGATGGTTTAATTTTTCTAAAGATTTTAATTAATTGATCTTCATTATTACCTGATAAGTGGATCGGTGCTGTTATCTTTCCTTTTTCATATAATGATTTAATGAGAATTTCAAAATTTATTAGTTTATTTTTGATATTTAATTCTTCTTTATTCAATTTCATCTATTAACGAACTCTCCATTTTTTTTAATTCTCTCTCTCCAGAAGTTAAGTAGATCCTCCAAAGTTTTTTGATATTTAATTTTTGGTTTCCATTTAGTGTGTTTTCTAAATTTTCTTGTGTCTGGTACTTGCAAATCTGCATCTATAGGGCGAAGTCTTTTCTTGTCTACTGATATTTTTATTTTTCCATCATATTTAGATTTTGATAATAAATAACTTAGTATATTACCTACAGTTAAAGATTTATCACCTCCAATATTATACACCTCTCCTGGTGTAGGCTTTATAGTTAACAGCATGTAGTAAGCCCTAACAGCATCTCTTACATCAGATATAGTTCTCAATGATTTTAAATTACCAACCATGACTGTGGGTTTTTGATAACCATTTTCAATCAAAGCAATCTGTTTTGCAAAAGAAGATTCTGCAAAAAAATCTGACCTTCTTGGTCCAGTATGAGTAAACATTCTAGTTGTCATTATCTTTAATCCATATGCTTGATTGAAGAAAGTAGAAATTAGATCAGTTCCAACTTTAGAAATGGCATATGGTGATGCAGGGTGGAATGGTGTATTCTCATTAATTGGTAAATATTTTTTGCTTACTCTTCCAAATACTTCAGATGAAGAACAAACATGAATAAGTGGATCTATGCCGCAATCTTTAATTGAATTTAATAGTCTATGTGTTCCATTAATATTTACATCATAAGTTATATCTGGCATTTGGAAACTTGCTAAAGGAAAACTTTGTGCAGCTAGATGAAATACTAAATCTGGTTTAATTTTTTTTATCAAAGTATTAATTGAATAACTATCGCTCAAATCCATATATTCAAAAAATAGTCTCTTTCCATCATTTACTTTTTTCGATAAATGCATAACATTATCTGTAGGACTTCTCCATCTACAAGCACCGTAAATTTTATGATTAGTCTCATTTAATAGATAATCTGCTAAATGGGATCCTACCATTCCAGTAATACCAGTTATTAAAACCTTTTTTTTCATAAGTGTTTCTTATTTTCAGTAAATGGGTTATATCTTGAATTATTATAAATTTCACCGAATTTTTTATACCATTCAATAGTTTTTCCCAAACCATCCTCTATTCCTATTTCAGGTTTAAAATTAAAACTGTTAGCCATACTAACATCCATTAGTTTTATATCATCACCCTTTGGCTGACCAGTATCCCACTCAATTTTTAAAGAACCGTCTTTTACATTTTTTACAATTATTTCTACAATATCTTTAATTGATGTTTTATCACCACTACCAAGATTAATAGGTCCTCTAATTTCTTCTTGGATAACCTTCATCATACCTCTCGCAACATCACTAGAATAAATAAAATCTCTTATAGCAGTGCCGTCACCCCAAACTTTTAAAACATCTTTTGCTTTGAAGGCTTTTTTAATTAAAGAAGGAATAACCATTGCATTATTTTCATCAAAATTATCATAAGGACCGTATACATTTGAAGGCCGAACAATACTTATATTTTCCCAATTATATTGAATTTTATATGCTTCTGCTTGAAGTTCACAAATTCTTTTTGCCCAACCAGGAAATTTATCATTTTGAGAAGGAAACGTTTTCCATACACTATCTTCTTTAAATAAAGAACTTTGTGCATAGACTCCTATAGAACTTGTAAGAAGATAATTAGAAACATTTTGTCTTAAGGCAGCCTCCATCATATTAATGCTAAACATAAGAGTGGGTACCATAAAACTTGCTGGTTTTTCTATGTTCATTTTTGGAGAGCCTTTGACTCCAGCTAAATGAAAGACAATGTCTTTATCTTTACAGACCTCTAGACAGTTTTCAAAATATCTAAGGTCTTTTTTTAAAAAATTAACACCATTTAAAATTTTTGGACTATCAAGAGAAACTACCGAAACAATTGCACCGCATTTCTTTAGTAATTCCACTAATTGAACACCAATCATTCCAGAGCCACCAGTTACGAGTACTCTCTTTTTAAAATAAAAATTTGTTTCTTGGCTCATAGTAAAAAGGATATTAACAACATTATTTTTGAATTAATTCAATTTATAAATTTAGATTAATTAAAAAAATAATCTAAACAATTATTTTATTGAAAATTTAAACACAATAATGCAAATTAAAAGTGTGTATACTCAAAAATTTTTAAATATACCTCAATTTAAAAAAAATGAAGATTCTGCATATCATTTTTTTATGGAAAATGGCTTTCATATTGAAAATGACATATTTGATGAAAGTGATTGTCAAAAATTAATAACCGAATCTCAGAAATTTGAAAATTTCAAAAATAAATCATTTATTCCGGAACAGCAAATTCACCAAGATGATGAGAGTATTTTAAATATGATGTCTAATAAAATTATAAAAAATATAATTAATAAGTTTGCTGCTAAAGGTAAAGAAATGTTTGGTATTCAATCTACTTTTTTTTATGGTGTTCCAGGTACAAGTGGATCCTCAAGTCATCAAGATGGTTTATGGGTACAGCCTGAAGACTCAAGTGGCTTTATTTCTGCATGGACACCCCTTGTTGATTTAGAAAATGATAATATGGGAAATTTATATGTTTACGAAAAATCTCATAAAGATGGTTCTCTAGATATTAAAGAAAATAAAGATGTTAAATCAACATTTCAAAACCAAGGTTTAGTAAAATATGAGAGTGTTTTAAAAAAAGATCTACCAAAACATAAAATAAATATAAAAAGAGGCTCAACAGTTTTTCTTCACTCAAATGTAGTTCATGGGTCTGTGCCTAATGACTCAATAATAGATAGAAATGCTATTCTTTTTACATATATAAGAGATGGTTTAAATTTTAGAGAAGGTAGAGAGGCAAAAAGAGTAAAGACAAAATTAAAATAACTTACAATCTATTTCTTTATTATCACCATAAGCAATTATCCATCCCCAAAATCTCATTCTACCTCTGACTAAAATGTAAGGTTTATTTGAAGATTTATCAGGATTATATTTTAACTCAATTGGTCTTAAAAGCTTACCTGTTTTTTTTATTTCATCAGCCAATTCACTTGCACTTGGCTTAATTCCTAAATTATTTGATATAGCCTCCTCAACAGTAGTATAAATTTGATGAGCAGTATCAGACTCATCAAAATCAATGACTTTAATTTCACTTGGTAAAATTTTTAGAGTTTCTCTTTTGAAATTTTTATTAATTAAATCAATATCCTTTTTTTCAATTTCAAAATCCAAAGAGCTAAAATTTTCATATGTATTATTTTTACTCATTGAACTAGTTAGTAATAAAACGTTTTTATGAGACACTATCCAATTGAGAATAATACTTCGGATGGATTTTGAATATTTCTCTGCGAGATTTCCTAAGAAATTTTTTTCTTCTTTTGAGAATAAATTTTTACCAAATGACATATATGCAATAGTCGTAATACCTTTTAAGTAGTTGAAATCTAGTATTTCCTCTTCTATTGACCTATTAAATAAATCATATTCAGTCTGTAAAACACAAAGTTTATTAAATTCATCAAATGAAAGTGCCTCTTTTAATTGATTTATATTAAAATTACCAACACCAATGTATCTAATTTTTCCCTGCTCGATTAATTTATTCAATGCTGATAAAGTTTCTTCGATAGGTATATTTGGGTTAGGCCATTGGATTTGGTAAATATCTATATAGTCAGTTTTAATTCTTTTTAATGAAGATTCTAAAGATTGAATGACATTGTTATATCCATTATTCGATGGTTTAAACTTTGAGCCAATAATAATTTTATCTCTTTTATCTTTTACAACTTCAGATAACAATTCCTCAGATGTTCCACCTTCATAATCTTCGCCTGTATCTATGAAATTCATACCAATTTCAACACCATATTTTAAAACCTCAATCTTTTTAGTAATTAATTGTGTACTTGAGGAACCATCTAATGATCTGCCAAATAAAGTTCCTTGACCAATTGGATAAATATTTAGATCAGTTTTAGGTATCTGTATGTTTTTTTTATTCATCCAACTTTTTTTTTAGAAATGAAACCCACTTCAGATCATTTTTGGTAAATTCTGTTATTCTTTTTTTTGTTAAGTTAAATTCTTTAAAATCTTTCATCAAAGAATTTGTAGTATTGTTTCTTATCGAATTAATCCTCAAGGCATTTTTTAAAATACTATTATAATTTTTTTTGTCTTTTAGCATCATATCTTTAAATTCCCAAACTAAAAGGTTAGATATTCCAACGAAAATTATTTTTCTCAAAATTTTTCCTGATAATTTAATTTTTTTATCTTTTAAAATTAAATCAATATCAGCTAATACTTTTTTTAATTCTTTAGTGTAAGTTGATTTTACAAACTTTGTCTCTTTAATTTGCAAGTTAGATAGTAAGTCAATCAATTCACTTGCATTAAAGTTATAATATTCTTTTTTAATCTTCGACAATTGAATATTTCCAACCTTTTAAATCTTCTTTATTAACATTTGTTTTTTTTTGTGAGTCTTTTCCTCCATCTAAACAAATAATAAATCTATTTTTTACTTTATTTCTTAATGCATTGAGTTGATGAGATAATTTAATATTGTTATCAAGATTTTTATTAGAAACGCTAACTTTATCTCTTAATAACCATATAAAAGTATTTATTTGTGATAAGGCTATAATTAAATTAATCAGCGTAGAGTCTAAGTAAATTTTTTTATTTCTTATATTCAAATCAATTTCTTTAATAATGGAGGAGATACCTTTTTCGAATTCTTTATAATTTTTGTTATTAATTACTTGTTTTATTTGGGATACAGTTAATTTATCAATTAATTCCGAATTACTAAATTTTATATTTTTTGTCATATGTTCTTCCGTATTTGTATGCTAAATCTGTATTTTTTAAATACCATTCTATAGTTTTCTTTATTCCTTGACTTAGTGAGTGTTTTGGCATGAAATTAATTTTTTCTTTGGCTCTAGATATATCTAAAATTCTTTTTTTATCACCTGTAGGTAAATCATTATCCCATACAATCTTAATTTTACTATTGGTAAATTCTAAAATAGTTTCAACAACCTCTCTAATTGAAACACCTACTCCGGAACCTAAATTAAAAGGCAAATTTGTATCTCCTTTTTCAATAACTCTAAGAATTCCATCCACAAGATCGTCTATGAAAATAAAATCACGTATTGCCTTTCCATCGCCAGCAACCTTTAATTCTCCTTCATTTTGATTGAATATTTTATGAATAAGTGATGGAATTACATGTGCTGTTTCTGGATCAAAATTATCAAGAGGACCATAAACATTTGAAGG
>MDTG01058262.1_pt1 | contig 17861 bp, 16 predicted proteins | sample 811421 | NCBI WGS metagenome assembly MDTG01 (sample SAMN05326645, study PRJNA326480) | marine metagenome | isolation source: seawater | place: Pacific Ocean: South East | collected 2011 | reverse complement strand
ATGCTTCTGTTTTTTTCATCAATAATTGCAATTGACCACATACCGTTAAATTTTTGAAAACATTCCTTACCCCACTCTATATAACTTTTTAAAGCAACTTCAGTATCTGATTTAGATATAAATTTATATCCTATTTTTCTTAGTTCTTCTCTTAAGAAGCTAGCATTGTATATTTCACCATTAAAAACAATTTGAAAATACTTATATCTCATTGGTTGTCTACCTTTAATAGTCAAGTCTATTATTGAAAGTCTTTGAAATCCAAGCCAACACCATGTATCTTTTGAAATATGTCTATCATCTGGCCCTCTATGTTTGATATAATTTAGAGCTTTGTTGCATTTATTATCATATAAATGTCTATTTTCTGAAATAAGTCCCAAGAAACCACACATATAACAAACCCTCTCTAAAGATTAAACCCAAGGAAGTAATTTAGAGACTATTTTAGCAGTTTTTTTATTCCTGTAATCTGGAACTGAATGAGATAGTAGTCCAAGAGCACTTTCAAGTAGTTCTCTTTCTCCTGTATTTTTAACAAAAATATATCTTCTTTTAAAACGCCTCATAACTCTTGAATAAAATCTCTTCTTGAAGTATTTGTATAATATAACTTTAATAAATTCTTTAAGTGGATACATTGTATTATTAATATTCCAACCTAGAATATTTGAAAATTCTTTTCTATACCTTTTAATTGAAATTTCTTGCCATATTCCCATTAATAATTTTTTGTTAAAAAGTGGTTCATTTAGCAAATCAAACAGCAGTTTGATCTGATAATTTTTAGAATTATATCGAATTAAATTTAAATCGCCATTGTCACATATTTCATTAATGAAAATTTCAAAATTAATAGACTTTTTATTAAAAGTGATAATTGGAACAATTCCAATATTTTGATTTATTTTGTTTTTGGACCAATTTAGTTTTGGCAGCCAAAAATTTCCAAGTCCATAAAAAATCAAACCTTTTTTATAGCTCTCATATCCCTGACAAAGGTGCGAATGATTTGAAATAATCACTGAAACACCAATATCAATCAAATATCTAAATAATGCTTGTTTTTCAGTTGAAGGAAAAGGCATCCATTCTTCACCACCATGAAACCAAAGGACTATATGATCAGATCTTTTTTTTAAATTATTAATCTTAGTAGTAATTTCATATATATTAGGTGAACTTATGAATGTTGTTTTTTCTTCAATAACTTTATCTTGGAAAATACTCAGAATAGCGATTACTTTATTATTTTTTTTACATATGAAGGGCTTAGACGCTTCTTGTTTATTTTTACTACAACCAAAAAACCTTATATGATGTTTTTTCAAATGTTTTTTTGTTTCTTCAAACCCTAATTTTCCAAAATCTAAAATATGATTATTAGCTAAATTAAACGCGTCTACACCTAGTTTTCTAGCCAAAGGTAAACATTTAGGATTTCCTTGCTGAACATATCCATTTACATTGTTATTTGGTACTAAGTTTTTAAAACTAAGAACAGTTTCAAGGTTTAGAAAAAAAAAGTCAACTTTTGGAAATTGGCCATTAATCATTACAGAATTATAATTAAAAGAACTAAATTCGTTTAATGGTGCAAAATCTCCGCCAAATGCAATTTTCATTTTTAATTACCATATAAAATTTTAAAAAAGCTTATAAAAACTTTACTATAACCCCATAACCCTAGACATATAAGTCTTAATCTTGGCTTAAAATTCAAAAAATTAAAAATAATAGGGTGAAAGTTTTCTATAATATTTTTATCTCTTTCCATTTGCATAGATCTATCCATGTCTTTGTAAAAACCTCTTCCAGAATAATGTATAATATATGAATTTAGCCAATTATACCCTAATTCAGAATTGAGCGACATGTGATTATATTTAACAGGTAAGTTATAAATTTCAAATTTATGTTTATTAATCATATAACCAAGTTGAACATCATCATACCCAGGTTCATTCCAAAATTCTTTAGGATTAACCTTAAAAATATTTTTGTGCATCCGTGATACAACTATTAATCCTGTATTAATATATCCCTTTTTCCAATTGATGTTTCCAAATTTTTCTTGAATTTTTTTTATATCATTTCTTCTTGACCATTTTCTATATCCAACATCTTCAAATAACAAACCAATTTTTTTCTCAGGCACAATGTCAAATAAATTTGGTGTATTATCTTTTATCAAAACATCACTATCTATATTTATAATTCTTTCATATTTATCTAATAGATCGTACAATTGGAAAATTTCATTATGAAAGGGGCCTAAATTAATTTTTTTCTTATCTATAACTAAAAAGTCTGCACTACATCTTTCAGCATATTTTTTTAAGAGAGGATGTGAAATCTTTGACATATTAGTTATACCATAAGCTCGCGTAACTAATAAAAACTTATTATTTTTTTTCATCAAACCAATTCCAATATGAACTTAATTTTTTACCAATAATTTTTTCTAAACCGACTAATTTATTATTATAAAATTTTTGTAAATTATTTATTACATCTTTATCTACGGAGAAATCTTCTACCTTCTCGTAAGACATGTCTTCAAACTTATCTAAAAAATAAACTAAGTAATTCCTAAATACTCTTGACTTACTTTTTACAAATTGAGGAAACATAATTTTTTCATTTAAATAATTAATTACATAAAAGTATAATTTTTTTGGTAAACTGAAAAAATTCCTTATTAGGTTAAACTTTGGTAATCTAGCAACGTTATCGTTTGGAAGTTTAATCAGTTGATTAGGTATTTCAAGAAAATCCCAAATTTTTTCTAAAGTCAAATTTTGGTCATTTACTAATTCTTCCAATAAAATAATCATCACATTTTTATTGGGAAAAACTTTCAACAACTCTTCAGCTCTTTGTTTATAGATACTTCCAATATCTCTATAAGCTAAATTTGAATATTTATCTTTATTTTCTTTAAGAACTTTTTTTTCATTAAATAGTGCATCCTCTAAAGTTCTTTTCTCATTACCTAATCTTACTTCATGTAAATAATGAGAGATACACCTTTGTATAGGATCTCTTAAAAGCAGAATTATTTTTGTATTAGGTAATGTTTCTTTTAATTTTTTTGCAAAACCTGATGAGTAAATTTGAGTTGAAACAAAGTCACATAAAATTTTTTCATTTTTTCTATGGTTAAACTGATCAATATACCAATCAATAGTTTTATAAGAATTATGAGTGAAATACCATGTCTCTTTTGATAAAGGTACACAAATATCATTATGTTGTTTAAATGCATTGTATAAACTTGTAGATCCAGTTTTAGGTACTGTAAGCAGTATAACATTAGGTAATTTTTTGTTTTTCTTTAACAATAACACATGCTCATCAATTAATAATCTACTTTGTAAGGCTTCCTAATTGCCAAATGATGTAAATCTGCTAATTCAAATCGAAATAATCTTTTAAAAATTCTGAAAAATTTTTGTTTTTTATTAATAGCTTCCCAATCACCACAAATATCATTTAAATCCCAAAAATTTTTATCACAAAATAAAATATCAATTATTTCAGATCTATTCTTAGAAATTTCTGTTTGTTCGTTTACAATTTTATAACCATGAGGCGTCAAAATTTTGCAAACTTTATCAAAAGTATTTTTTGATTTGTTTTTTCCTTTCCTAACCTCGATAAAAAAAGTAGGCCTATATTTTTTTATAACTGATATACATCCAAGAATTGCATTTTCTTCAAACCCTTCAATATCAATTTTTATGAATATAGGTTTTTTTGGTATTTGATTCATCTTAAAGTAATTATCTAAAGTAGTAATATTACTGAGGCATTTTTGATTAGTTGGAGACGGTGTATCTTCTTTAATAAATGAATGAGATCCAGGAAGAGAAGAAAAATTTAAGAAAAGACTACCAATCTCTTTTGAAACCCCTAATTGATTAATGGTTGGTAATACAATTTTGTTTTTAAATATTTTTTCAATTTTTAACAAAACTAATCTAATTTTTAAAATATTAAAGTAATTTGGATGAGGTTCAAAACAGTGGCACTTTTTATTAATTCTTACAACGTAATAAGTAAAAAGGCCTATGTTAGCTCCAACATCAAAGAAAATTGCATCTGGATATTTTTGAGCAAATCTCTTAGCTACTTTTAGTAAATTAAGCATGTTTTTTTTCAACATTAATATTTAATTAGAAATTTATGTTAGTTTTAAAACAATGGGTTTATAAAGTTTTTTGGCAATCTATACATAAATAATAAAAGACTTCAACCATAGATTTTTTAACTTAAATATATTCATAAACAAATTCTAATAAAGTTCACATTAATAATATTTGTTTAAATCTAAAAACAAAATTCGTTAACTAAGTTTTAAATAGATTTTTTATGATTGATCTAGCTTGGAAAGGCCTCAAAGAAGCAACATTATAATCTGATATATAAAAAATCCTCCTAAGTTTTCTTATAATCTTATATATTAACTTTTCATTTTTGCTATAAATTATAATATTATTTTCAATCCAAGTTTTATGCAATCTTTCAATTATTGAATCGTCATTGTAAAACATAAGCGTCGTAACTTTGTTGCTCATTGCCCAAAAAGCAGAAAAACCTTCAGGGCTAACTAAAAAATCTAATTTTTTTATGTTTTTCATCCAATCTTTAAAGGATAACTTATTAATTAAATTTATAACTTTTAAATTTTTAAAGATTTTGTTTTCTTCCAACGCATTATCATTACCATATAATATAACCTCATATATATTTCTATCTAGTCCATTGATTGTTTCTTTGATCCATTGAGGAGAAATTATTTTTTTATTATATCCATTTTTACCCGTATGAACTTGAAAGCCAATTTTAATTTTTTGATTTTTAATAAATTTCTTTTTAAATTTTTTTAAAGGAAAGGGATTCATTTTTAAATAAATAGGGTCTGAATATTTAATTCCATCTTCATATATATACCCATTACTGTTAGAATTAATTGGATCTTTCTTCTTATTAGAAAAAACAGCTTCATTAACATCCTTTTTTGATTTTTGAAGAACCGTATCAACTATTATAGAGGGTTCCACAATTTTAAAAAAATTTTCAACTAATATTAGCATATTCTTATGTATACTATGCCATTCAAGATATACTTTAACGCCGTGATTGTTCTTTATAAAATTTTCTAACTTGCAAAAAACTATGAAAGCATCACCTAATGTACCTGATGAGACATAAAAAATTTTATTATTTTTAATTTTAAGATTCTTCATTATTTATGAATGATTTTTTACATTGTGTAATATATTTTTCATTACAGTATTCCATGTATGATGTCTATGTACAAATTGACTACCCTTTTTCCCAATCTTTTCCCTAACTTTTTCATACTTTAAATAAAACTCAATTTTGTTTTTCATTTCAACTTCATTTAAAAACCAATCTATTTGTTGTTTTCTTTTAAAAACTTTTAAAAGATCAGGGCACCATTGAGATAACACAAATGTTCCTGATCCTAATGCCTGAAAAACCCTAACTGAAAAGCCACTCCCTTCTCTGCAAAAATTTAATATAATTTTGCTCGAATGATATTTATTTAGTAGTTCATTAAGATAAATTGATGAGTTCTCCCAGCCATCTCCATAACAAACAACGTTGAAACCAGATTTTTTTAAATAATTGACCATATCGTATCTTTCTAATGTTTTTTCCCCAGCAAAAATAACATCAATTATTTTTTGGGATGGTTTTGGGAAAAAAATTTTTTTATCAATACCTTGCATAATCCAAAACATATTTATTTTTTTCGATCTAGCAAAATTTACAACATCCGAAAATGTGGCACTGCAAAAATTTGTTTTGGATATAATTGATATTATATCTATACGTTTTGCTTGCTCAATCGGATCCATAAAGAAATACCATGTTTTACTATATTTATTTATTAGGGAGATTGTGTCTGGTTTTATTCCATCACCTTTAGCAATAAAGATAAGATCATAATTTGTTTTAATAACTTTTTTAATTAATAAATTGTTCATTATTTTTCTACCATTAATAGAAAAATATATTGATCTCAAAGTTTCAGGTAAAAAATCTAGTCTTCTTAACAAACTACACAACTTTTCAACATATTTGAATAATGGGTTTTTTTGCCAGTTTGGAATAGAGTTTTTAGCAACAGTTCTGTAATTAAAATCATCTACCTCATGCCCTAAATGCAAAAGAGCCTTTTTCATTTCTATATTAGTTGACCATGGAACATCAAGCACGCCAACAAATAATATTTTCAAACCTTGATCCATTAAACTATAAATAATTATATCTTTTTAAGTCTTTATTTATTAATTTAGCTAATTTCTTATTACTGACTTTGTAATTTTTCTGACATATGAGTTCTAAATCTTTTGAAATTTTTAACTTCAAAAAAGGAAAATATGCAAAAGTTCTTTTGTCTAAATTAATTATAAGATTGTCAATTTCTGTTTTAATTTTTAAACATAACTGTTGTTCAAATAAATAATAGTCCCAATTTTGAATCTTAAGAAGCTTTGGATAAATTTTTATTGCAAGTTTGTTTCTTAACAAAATCCACCCTAAATTTCCAATCAAAGGTGTTATGGGCAAAACATATGCGTTGTTATTAAAAGGACTAAAAAAGAAATGGTTAGTAACCTTCAAAAACATAATACCAAGTATAGATGGTTTTTTGTTTACTATTGATCTTCCATTATTAATCATTTTAAAATTAGAAATTTCTAAAAACTTTGTAATAGAGTCTATCAATGATTGAGGGTCTTGACGAATTTCTTCATATAAATAAATAAAAACATTTTGTTTAGAAAATAACTTTATATATTCATTTATTAACGTTAAATATTCCAATTTATCAAAAATAAATCTACCATTTGAAAATGGAGATTTTAATAATCTATTTAATGAATTTGTCCCTCCTCTTTTTATATATTCAGTATAAAAAGAAACCATCATTGATCTCTGTTCTCTTAATCCTATTAAAATCTTAACATCATAGCCATCAAAAACCTTACAAATTCTCTCCGCAACTGAAACAGCCATTCCACCAAACCAATCTATACCTCCACTTAAACCTTCATCACTTAAACCAAATATAAGTATTTTCTTTTTTTTAAGGTTCATAACTTTAAGTGCTTTTTGGAAAATTTTCTGGTTATCTTTAACAGAAAAATGAGTATCACTATCTTCATATAAATTATGAAATAGTTCGCATATCTCTGGTACGGGATATTTATCAGCTTTTCCTAAATAACCTATATCTGAATGTTTTGAATAAAAGTGTTCTTGAAGTAAAGTTGTTGCTGTTTTGTGATAACCAATATGTATAAATATCTTTTTCATTTGAATATTTATTTATTAAAAATTATAATGTTTTCTAAAGTCATCAATTTTTTTCAACATGGATTTTTCAATAATGTCAGGATGTTTACCATTATAAGAGAATAACTTTCCATCTATTTTTGCCTTTATACCACTACCACACCATGGTGACTTAATATTAAAAAGCTCTGCATTTTGATTTATCCAATATTCTTGATTATTAAGGTCATAATTTTTATAAATTTTATTAATCCAAAGCTGTTTAAAATCATCTTTACTGTCAGGATACTCCGTATTCCATTGTGCAGATCTTTGATAAGGATTTGTCAACATAGCGTAGTGAAACATAGGATTTTTCTGGGATGTAACATAATTTCTGTCATTAAATGTAAACCAATTTTGGGTTGGTCTAAATCTAAATTTCTTATATGGAATTAAATTTGGCAATTCAATTTTAAATAACCTTCTATGAGAAGATTTTAGATAATTCTGCATATTGATATAAAAAAAACGACTTGTTATATCTATGGAATTATACTTTCCTAAAAAAATTATTTCTCTTATTTCATTTATTAATTCATTAGAGTAAAACTCATCTACATCTAATATCCAGATCCAGTTGCCATTTTTATAGATATTAGAGTTTTTAATCATATTATTTAGAATTAAGGATTTAACCTCAGAGTGAAACGAACTCATTTCAGCTTTGTTATATATGAAAATATCTGAAAAGCTTTTAGCAATTTCGAGGGTTTTGTCTTCAAATTTATTTAAATTTTTTGAATGAGAGATAATGGCTACATGCACTTCGTCTGAGATTAATTTAGCTTGCTCTATTGCTGGACCTATCCAATCTTGAGCCCCCCATGCATTTAACATCCCAATTATTTTTGGTCTTTGTTCGTGATTCATAAAAATCCTAAGATTAAAACTAAATTTTTAAAGTAATTTGGACTTATTAAAAAAGTTTTTGTAAAATTTTAGATCAAAAAAACAAGAAAACATTCCAAATAAAAGTAATAATATAAATATATGTGTTATAAATACAAACCATAAATTATTAAAATGAATCTTACTATTTATTAATAGATAGATTATCATGGTAAATAATGTTGGCGAATAAGGAATTATAAACGCATAAAAAATATTGTTTTTATTAGTTTTTTGAACTGTATAAATTATATATAAGAGTCCTAAAAAATTACTTATATTTAAAGCTATACAAATGCCCGTTATTCCATAAAATTCAAATAAGGGAATTAAAGTTAAAAGAAAAATACTTGAAATTAAGATATTTGTATAAGCAACTAATTTAGTGTCTCCTATACTAAATAAAAATACTCTATAAACTCCAATAAATTGATGACAGATCGCGTAAGCAATTAAAATTTTAATGTATGGAACTACAGGCATCCACTTCTCAGTATATACTAGAAATATGAATTGATCTGCCAATAAAAACAGGCTAGTAAATGCTAAATAACTTAATCTACTATTAAGACCTATAATAAAACTAAAATATTCCACTAAATTTTCTTTTTGTGTTTGAAGTTTACTATACGTTGGAGATGCTACTGCATTTATTGCAGTTGAAAAAAACTGATTAAATAAATTATTTATCCCCTGAGCTCTTTGAAAAATACCTAAAGAGAATAAATCAACATAAGTCTTAATAAAAATTGGTATTAATAACTCTGGTAATTTTCCCGTAGCAGAACCAATCATTCCAAATTTTGCATATTTAAATATATCCTGAAAAGTGTTAGCAAAAAGTTTGGGGGTTACCTTATATGGTGTTATAAAAAATTTAAAAAGAACTGGCATTGAATTTTGAATAAAAATTAAAATAACCAAGCTCCAAAATCCATATCCATTGTAAGCCATCCATATAGAAAAAGTATAAGCAAAAATTGACACACTTAAGTTTATTATGTTGATTTTTTTAAATTCTAATTCTTTTACTAAAATACTGTCATAACTAAAGAAAAAAGTACTCACAGAACCTGAAAATAAAATCACTATAAATGGAAAAAAATAATGTTGTTCCAAAAAAAAATAACCAATTACAGTTGCTATAAAAAATATAGCAAGTGTTATGATCATATTTATACTAATGGCAGTTCCTCCAAAAATCTCTAATTTATTTTTTTGACATTGCACTAAATAAGTTTCTAACTGCATACTTTTAAAAACAGATGAAATACCAACTAGTGCTGTCAAATAAGCAACTAGGCCAAATTCACTTGGCTCAAGTATTCTTGCAAGAATTACCCCACCACCAAAATGTATAATAGCGCGCAGATGATCGGTTATCATAACTGAGAGCATTTTCAATAAATTATGAATTAACATTCTAATTTCTATTTAATGCTTAGTTTAAAATTTTTGACATAATCTTTTATACTATGACTAGCGCTCCATCCTAATTTTATTGTCTTACTTGATACAACTTCAGAATCCATTCTATTACCTTTTCTAGCTGGCAACATTTTAATATTATTCCCAAACATTTTAGCAATTTCCAATACCGTATAAGATTCTTCATTACCAATACCAAATTCGTCTCCAAATCCGTTAAGGCCAACTAGTATCAATCCATTTATGACATCATTTATGTGAGTAAAGTTTCTTTTTTGTGTGCCTGGATTAACTACAGTTAAAGGTTTATTTTTTTTCAACTGATCTTTAAATATCGCAATTAAAGTGGCATATCTACCGTTTTCAATTTCCCTTTTTCCATACACATTGTAGAAATAAACAATTGCAAATTTAATTCCAAACCATTTTCCGTAATTTACAACTAATTCTGTATTAGTAGCCTTTGTCCAAGCGTATGGGCTTTCTGATCGACTAAGCCCACCATCTCCATATTTTGTACTACTTCCAGCATAAATAAGTTTTGAATTATTCTTTTTACAAAACTGTAAGACAGAAAAAATACCATGTTTATTAAAAAGCCATACCTTCTCAATGTCATTGAAGCTTTGTTCAACTCTTGAGTATTCGCCTAGATGATAGATATAGTCTGGTTTAAAATGTACATGTTTATTAATATCTCGCGTGTCACCTTCAATATAATTTACACCTTTGATATGATTGGACTTTTTCCCTGTTGAATAGTTATCGAGTGAATATACTTCGTTAGTTTTTTCAGAAACTAAGACTTCACACAAATTAGAACCTATGAAACCTGCGCCACCTGTCACTAATATTATATTATTTTTATGCACTTAACTTTTTTTCCTATTAACAGATTTTGAAAAACTTGAAATATATATACTGAAAGGGACTATTGACAACCAAAAAAGTTTGGGTTGGTATCCACCCTCAAAAAAAAACAAACCGTTTGCAGCAATACACGAACAAAATAGGATTTTATAGAAATTTGTATTGTCTACATATCTATTTTTAAATAAATTATAAAATACGATAAGATTAATTAAAATGAAAGTTATGCCACCAATCAAACCTAATTCAACAAATATTGATATATAAACATTATGAATTGAGTGTTGATCTTTTACAAACAGATGGAATCCATTACCAAGTAATGGATATTTTGTAAAATATTCCCATGCGATCAACATTCTTTCTAGCCTAATATTTAGTGATGTATCTACACCTAATTCACTTTTACCATAAAATAAAATATCCGTACCTATTAAAAACCTATTTATGGAATACTCTATTGGCCCTATACCCTTCAAATTAAAATCGTATATACCCAAAATTATTCCTATAATTAGAGCTGAGAGTATTAAATATCTATATTTTATCAAAAAAAATCCGGATACAATATATAACAAGGATGCTCCTCTACAACCCGTCATAACTATTGCAATAAATCCAAGTAAATAAAATAAGAGTAGTAGAAAATCTATCATATATTCAGGTAAAATCTTATAGAGATAGCTTTTATTATAAAAAATAAACGGCATTAAAAAAGCAATATAATAACTACCAGTATTATCTCCCCCAAAAAACCCAAAAAAACCAGGGTTGGTCAAGGTGGTTCCAATTTTAACAAAATTTGTAAAGTTGAAATAATCTAGAAATATCGCAAAAATTAAAATAAAAAAAAGAAAAAAGGATATATATATAAAATTGTTTTGAATATTAACATTCCAATATCGTTGTAGGCTTTGTTCAATAATAAAAATAGAAAATATTAATAATAATAATCTTATAAATGGTTTTGATGTATGAATTTCATGAGGGAAAAATAAAACTGAAACTATAGAAACAAGCAAGTAAAAAAATAAAAGATAATAAAAATAATTTATATGAAGATGTTTAATCTTTAACAATAATATTACCATCAAAACTGATAATGCAGGTAAAGTTAAGAACATATATATTGATGAGACTTTAATCGTTGGGAAATAAGCTCTGTCAAGTGGCGCAGAAAAGAAAATGATACTAAACAAAAGCAAAAATAGTAAATTTTTCATTTTTGAAGTAATTATCTTATTGGGCATCTAAAAAATTTTTCTTGAAAATTTTAATTAAGTCACTGTAATTTTTAAATTTTAGATCTGGTTTACCGTCCCCAATCTTATGAACTTCTACTCCTTTATGAATTTTTTGGATTTTTCGGATCCCCATTTTGGCAGCTCCGATCATATCACTTTGTGGGTCATCTCCTACCATCCAAATTTCACTTGGCTTTTTTTGAAGTTTTTCTAATATCAATTCAAACGGTTTTACATCTGGTTTATCTCGACCTGCTTCTTCTGAAGTTACCACAAAATCAAAAAAATCATCCAGGCCAAAATATACTAATTTTCTAAACTGAATTTGAGCTGTTAAATCTGTTATATTTGCTGTTGCAATACCAAGACTCTTTAAAAGATAAATAAATTCTAAAACATCTGGAAATAATTGACAATTGTTTAAAAAAGTTCTCCAGTATGATTGCTCTAGATCTAGTGTCATTTGCAACCTAGAACCAATGCCAATTAACTCTAATGTTCTTTGTAAATATAGCAAACGACTATGAGAACTTGCAGTTAAACCTAGTCTTTTTTTAACATCCATTCTTGCTTTAATAAAAGCATTTTTGAAATTACTTTTGGAGATACCAATCAAGTTTTGCGCTTTTCTGTACACTTCTTCCATGGCAGCTTCGTGAGCAGGATCATAATGATAAAGTGTATTGTCTGTATCAAAAATTATTGCTGAAGGTTTTTTTTTAAATAGTTCTATTTCTGCTACCATTCTGCAATTCTCTTTCTCAAGGCTTCGTTTATTTCCATTAAGGCTATTATTTGCATCATTCCAGTTATACCGCTACCAAAGGTCGCGCCTCTATCCAACAATTCATCTAACTCAGGCAATAATATGGAAATTGCAAGCTTTGTGTCTTCACTATGAAGTTCTCCACTTATATCCAACAATACTTCTCCAAACTCTTCTAATTGTTCTATATTTACATGTAAACCACAAATTCCAATTAATACTCTAACAATTTCTTGATAATAGTAACCATTTCTAATAAGTGCTTTTATTTTAAAATCATAGTCGTGGTTAATATTTTTTGAAATTAAGGGATTAGATAATAAGATTGTAAAAACTACATTTGCTCTTTCTGCTTGAGGTTCAATGAATTTCTTACTATCTTTTTCTCGTGTTTTCATTGTTTGAATTACATTACTTCGAGTATGACCCCTCTCGGAAATGTCCCTTCTTGACCTCAAATCCATTCTCAAATCAGGATTCATTTCAAGAAAAAAAGAAGTATCTAACTGATTTATTAATTGCTTTGGATAAAGAACATGCAATCCAGTAACAAAAATAACTTTATTCGTTTTTGTTGGTTTTTCTTGAGTAAATCTTCCAGTTTTGTGATCATAAGTTCTGGCTCTAACTGTATAACCTTGCACTAATTTTCTTACATTTCTTACTAATTTAAACAAGTCATTTGCTATAGGATTTAGATGTGTTTGACTCTTCCACATTGATGATAATCTATCCCATTTATGATAATCATCACCTGAAACTTCCACTGACGACCTGAAACCAAAGATGGATGCTAAACTGTTTGCAAAAGTTGTTTTCCCAACTCCAGAGTCACCAGCTATTCCTATAACTAAAGGTCTTCTACCAAGTTGAAAATAGTCATTATATCTAATACCCTCTCTTATGATTTGGATCATTATTAAAATTCCAACACAATTAAGAATTGTATAAATAATGGATTGCATTTTGACCGAATTATATAAAAATAATTCAGTCTCTCCAAATTTAAAATTATAAAGATCAAAGAAAATAAAATAATAAAAAACATATAAGAAAGAAAAAATAGAAACCATTATAATAGAATTATTTCCACTTTTGATTTGATGCAAAGCTAGGATTGGCACCATCCAAAGATACCATCCTGGAGGAGAAGAAGTGGTTAGAATAATTATACTAAAGGCAACCCCTAGTATTGACCACAATAAATCAATATTAATTCTTTGCATTCTCCAAAAAAAATAGAGTGTTAGGATATAAAGAGTTGGAGTAATATAAAAATATAAATTGGGTCCAATTCTGATGGTCAATTCATATAAATTATTAACTTCTTTATTCTGCATGACCATATTCCAGAAACCATCTGAAATTAAAAAAGGTCCTATAATTATTAATAAAAATGGTAAAAAGTATTTTATATAAATTAAAATCTCATCTTGAATTCCTCTATTTCTCCATAAGTAAACCAAAATAAAAGGAAGAGTTAAAATCATACTATGTTTTGCAGATATAGATAATGCTAATAAAATAGCACTAATTATATAATTTTGTCTTGATATCATTACAATCGAAATAATCAACAAAGTAATTGGTATGATATCTGTCTGTCCATGAAAGTAGGTTGAATAAAATAAAATTGGAGAAGCCCAATAAAAAATTAAAATACCTTTTAAAAATTTTTGAAAGTTTTGGATAAAAAAAAGTAAAAGAAAAATGTCTGCTATTAATAAGTTTAGTCTAAAAAAAAATCCTGCGAAATAATTTGAACCTAAATTTAGGTCAACCAACCATCCTAAGAAAACTCCTGGAAGATGAATTATAAACATAATTGGTCCATATGGAAATGAGAGAATAGACCCTTTATTTTGATAAAGAAAATTATCCCACGGAATTGTCATTGGATTATTAATCCAAGAAACAATAAATGGAACAAACCAATTACTTTGTATTTCAGGGACAAAAAGGAAGATGAGTATTAATTTTACAAATAAACTCGACAAAAAAACCGGATTATTTAAAATATCACCCCATATCACTCCCAAAGATTTGGGTATTTGGTACAAACTGCATCCCCTACAATATTTTGGTTAATTAATTTTTTTTTAAAATTAATTATTTCTTCTTTTTTAAATCTTCCTTGCAATTCTGGAGAAACTATACAAAGTTTAAATTTATAATCCTTAAGCTTTTTAAATTCTGAAAAATTTATTGGAAATTTTGTAAAACAATCAACCCAAACCCATTCAACCATATCTTTCATATTTAAAACAGTTTCTAAAGACTCAAATTCTGAAACTCTAATTGCACATCTTTTTTCTCCTAAGAAAGCATATTTTTTAATAAAAGGAAATGATTGGTCAAGAAAGAAAAAATTATCAATGGATAATGATTTCAATATCTCCAAAATTTTGTCCTCTAAACCTTCTTCTTTAACATTCAATATTAAAGTTTTATGATCATAAAATTTAATCCATTCTTCAAAATATTCTCCCTTTAAAAATGGATCGTGATTAATTATTAAATCTTTGCCCCATGACCTTAAATCTATTTCAACACCATAATTCTTGTCTAAATTTACAAGGTCAGATTTCTTGTTAACTCTATGAATTATTTTTTCCATTTCTTAATGCCTTTTTAACTCTAAGCTAAATTTTAATGTTCTTTTAATAAAATTAATTTTATTTTTAAAACTTGTGTTCCAGGAAGATGTGCCGTGTGTTCTCTTAGAGAATTTAGTTATCACTTTTTTTACTTTAAAATTATTTTTTTTTGCGAGATAATAACAATAAAGATCTAAGGAAAAATCTTTGGGTGGATTATTCCATGTTTCAAAAAAAGACCTATGTATCAAATTTGGCTGAGCATTAATATCCCACAAAACTTGTTTAAATAAAATTGTTTCAAAAATAGACATTCCTAAAGTAAAAAAAGTGTCAGAAATTGGCCTCCCAGCTCTTTTACCTTTAACTAACAACTTTTTTGGTAAGCTTTCTTTTCTAAATATTTTTAAACAAGGAATTATATCATTTGGGTCAGTTTGCAAATCTGCGTGTGTCCAAGATAATATCTCACCACTCGCATTTTTGAGACCTTCAATAATTCCATTTCCATATCCTTTATTAACTTTTATATCTATATAATTAATTCTATTTGTTTTTGATGAAAGTTTTTTTAATATGTCTTTTGTATTATCAGTTGAGCCATTGTTTACTAAAAGAACGTCAACAAAGGGATCAGCCTTTGTTAAATTAGAGCACTTAATTATAAGATCTGGTAAACTTTTCGCTTCATTATAACATGGTATTACTAAAGTACATTTCATAAAAATCTCTTAATTAAATTTTTTGTAATACAACTGATCTACCCATAGCAAAAATGTTTGGGAAAAAAATGATCAATAGTTTGTCTATTTTTAATACTGTTTTTAAAATCCAACTAGGGATCTCTGGCATATAAGTTTTAGAAATCACTCCTCCTGATAGCGGAAAAATAAAACCCTCATTTTTTTTGTTTAATAAGAATTTGAAAGATTTGAAAACATTAGTAAATTTCTTTTCATTTTCAAATAATAATTCTGGTATTGCACAATTTGCTGACCAAGGATCTGATGGATCATTTGCAATTGTATCTTTGGAGAAAACGTCAACATCGTAAGACCAGCCCTCATGTTTCATAAAATGTAAAAGCAATCTCATAATTAAAGAAGTGTTTATTTCTTGTATGATAATTAGACCATTGGGCTTTAGAACTTTTTCACATTCGCAAAAAAATTTATATGGTGATGAGAAATGATGTATATTATGGGAAGCAATTATAATATCTATTGATTTTTCAGGATAACTAATGTTTAAAGCATCAATTCTCTTTTCGATCCAAGGATTTTCAATCATGTCAGTCAAAATTGGTTTAATATCGAGATAAAATTCTGAAAATCCAGCACCTGAACCAATTTCAATAATTTTCATATTAGATTTTAAGTATTTATTCATCCAAGAAAATCTTTCTTTTAATAAAAAATCAACATTGTTATGTCTTTTTTTTAAAAATAATGAACGTGCTAGTAAAACATCTCCTTCATTTTTCATTTTATTTTCACTTGAATCAAAAAATTTGGGCCCTTTCAAAAAGATCTTACTTTTCATAAAAACTCCTATCAAGTTTATTTCTTAAGTATAATAATTAGGATCTAAATGCAATTTATAAGGATGATCATTCCAATTTGAAAAACATTTCTGCCAATATTTAAAAGTTTCATAATCGTTTGGCGTTCCCCAACATAAATAAAAATCAACCTCAAAAATATAGCATCTATATCCAAGTGTTATGGCATCATTAATTGAAGTATCAACGTAGTATTCATTATTAATTTTTCCTTTTCTTTTTTTCATTTTTTGAACACTTTTTTTAAAATAATCTAGTTTTTTATAACTAAAAGTACCTATTACGATTGGATCGTTTTCTTTTGAATGAAGAGGTTTTTTAACAGAAATTTTTTTTATTAATCCAGTTTTTTCATCAACATCAATCCAACCATACATTTTAGGGACCCTTTGAGCGTTAGGATACCCTCTAATGGCCCAAACTATTATATCAACATTGGAATTCCCAATTAATTTTTCATATTTCTTATTATCATATATCATACCGTTATCACATGCGCCTATTACAATAGGTTCATCTTCGTTAATATCAAAAACACCTGCCATGCAAGAAGAAGCTTGTCCATTTGTAGGCTTATTAAGCATTGTTATTTTTGTTTGCTTATTTAAGGTTTTGACCATTTTGAATAGCTGATTACCACCTTCCATTTCTTTTCTTAAAATTAATGAAACTTTTTTTGTTTTTGGTAGATCTAAAAAAGCTTGTATAGCCATTGGCTTTGAAGAAACTAAGTTTAGTGGTTTTGGTAATTTATATCCTTTTTCTTTAAATCTTTCCCCAAAACCAGCCATGGGTAACAATAGGGTACCATCGTATAGTTTTCCAGATTTTTCTCTTGTAATAGCAGCAAAAGCTTTAGACCAATATTGATAATCTTTTAAATCTTCAGGCGTTCCCCATTGCATGAAATGATTAATTTCAAAAACCATAATCTTTTTATTTTCTTTTAACATTGGTTTGTAGATCATGCTTGCATAAAATTCACCGTTCACCTTAAGTTTTTCAACCATCGATTTTTCTGCATAATCTATTAGAATTTTTCCTGTCTTGAAATAATAAGTTCCCGTTGAAGCAAATTCTTGTTGGGGATTTTCCGTGAATGATTGTTTTTCTTTAATATCTAATAAATT
>MDTG01114161.1_pt1 | contig 17862 bp, 10 predicted proteins | sample 811421 | NCBI WGS metagenome assembly MDTG01 (sample SAMN05326645, study PRJNA326480) | marine metagenome | isolation source: seawater | place: Pacific Ocean: South East | collected 2011 | reverse complement strand
GTCGATAATGACCTGGGCCCCATTTGCAAAATCACCAAACTGGGCTTCCCACATGATAAGCATCTGGGAGCAACCAAGGGAGTAGCCGTAGTCGAAGCCCAGGACCGCCGCCTCCGAGAGCAGGCTGTTATAGACGCAGAACTTTGCCTGGTCGGCAGCGACGTGATGGAGCGGAATAAAACGCTCCCGATTCTCGTAGTCATAAAAAACGGCGTGACGCTGGCTGAACGTCCCCCGTCGACAATCCTGCCCGGACAGGCGAACCGGGTAACCCTCCTGGAGGAGCGATCCCCACGCCAGGGACTCCGCGAAGGCCCAGTCAAAGGGGCCTCCATTCTTTAGCGCTTCCATCCGTCGCGGCATGAACCGTTTTGCCAGGGTTGGGTGTAACTTGAAACCATCCGGCACGGTAGTGAGCACCGCGCCTACGTGCTGAAGGACATCCCTGCTCACCCCGGTGGGAACCGGATCATGATTGAAGACCTCCTGAGTCTCTGCCGTCGACCCGCTGAAGACACTCCGGTTGCCCTCTTCTTCCAGCCGTTTCATTTCAGCATACTCAGCCTCGAAGCGCTCCCATATTTCATCGTGCCTGCCCTGAACCTCCTCCCGCGTCATGGCGCCTGTCTCGACCAGCAGGTCCCCGTAGAGGTGACCGATTGGTTTACGTTCTGCTATTTTCCGGTAGATATGAGGTTGGGTAAAGGCAGCCTGGTCCGTTTCGTTGTGTCCCTGCCGTCGGTAGCAATACATGTCGATCACCACGTCCCTCCCGAAGCGTTGCCTGAAGGAAAGGGCGAACTCGGCAGCCCAGATCAGTTCCATGGGGCGGTCTCCGTTCACATGCAGAATGGGGGCCTCGATCATCTTAGCCACATCCGTCGCGTAGGAAGACGATCGAGCATCAGATGGCATCGTAGTGAAGCCAATCTGGTTGTTGATGATAACATGGATCGTTCCTCCCGTCCGGTAGCCGGGCAGCTGCGACAGATTAAGCACCTCCGCGACGGATCCCTGTCCTGCGAAGGCAGCGTCTCCATGAATGAGCAGAGGCAGCACCTGCTTCCGGTCTGTCTTCCGCCCATCATCCCCGAGCATCCGCTGCCGGGCCCGAGCCTTTCCTTCCACCACCGCGTTGACAGCCTCGAGATGGCTGGGATTGGCAGCCAGGCTTACGTGTACTTCTCCGTCGGGGAATGAACGCACGCTCTCGTAGCCGAGGTGATACTTTACGTCTCCATCGCCCGCAACCAGGTCCGGCACGTAGTTCGGAGTGAACTCGTAAAGTATGGTCCGCAAGGACTTGCGTACGATCTGGGCCAGCACATTAAGCCTACCCCGGTGCGCCATTCCCATCGCCACTTCCTTCACTCCCACCCCCGGACAAAGCTCAAGGACGCGGTTCAGGAGAAGCATCACGCCCTCTCCACCTTCGAGAGAGAATCGCTTTTCCCCAAGAAACTTCTTTCCAAGGAAAGACTCGAAGAGCTCTGCCTCCAGCAACCACGCCAGCGTTTTCTCCTTCTGCGCCCTCGCAGGCTCGGGTTGCGTGGTCCGTTCCTCGATTCGCTCGCGGATCCAGTTCCGCACCTCCGTATTATGGATATGCATGAACTCGAAACCGATCCATCCCGAGTACGTCTTTTCCAGCTCCTCCACCATCTCTCCAAGCTTCATTCTTGCCCCGTTCCGGAAAAACTGGGTGGAGGCCTCGCGCCCAAGGTCCCCATCACTGAAACCGAATTTGAGGAGTTCCATGCGAGGATTGCGCGGTGGGTGTTCGTCCAGTGGATTGATGTGCGCCTGGGTATGGCCAAGGGTGCGGTAGTTGTAGACCAGGCTTACTACCCTGCCCCGGAAGGTAAGCTGCTCGGCGTCCCAGACGGCGGCTGGAGGCTCTGCAGCGCTTTTCTCAGGCGGCTTGGAAGGATCAGATTCGGACCTCTTGTCCTCTTCACCAATCTTTTCCAGTTGCGTAACTCCCAGCTCAAAGCCCTCAAAAAACGCGGACCAAGCCGGGTCAATCGAACGCGGGTCGTCCAGCCAGCGCTCATAGTTTACATCGAGCAGATCAGCGCTCGATCGTGCAGAGAAGGAAGAATTCATTTAAGGCAGGCAGGCTGCTGGGTCTGAGGCACGGAAGGTCTTTTCTTCCTTGGTGCCCGTAGCCTTTCGCATTAGTTAAAGGCACCTCGTGAGAGAGTCAATCGCCTTGCGATTCTGTTCTCACCTCCCTTCCTAATGATCAAGGTTGACAACCTCACCAAACGCTTCGGGCGCCATCTTGCGGTGGCTGGAGCCACCTTTGAGGTTGAGCGGGGTGAGGTAGTCGGATTCCTCGGTCCCAACGGCGCGGGCAAAACGACCACCATCCGCATGCTAACCGGTTTTCTGCCTCCCTCAAGTGGTCTGGCAAGTATCGACGGTCTGGAAGTAACCCTTCAGTCCGTCGAGGTCCGGCGGCGCATCGGTTATCTCCCCGAGTCCGTCCCCCTCTACCCGGACATGCGCGTCCGGGAATACCTCCGCTTCCGGGGCCGACTCAAGGGCCTCAAGGGGGAAGTGCTGCGCAGGCGTATGACGGAGGTCGTTGAGCGCTGCGGCCTAGGCGAGGTCCGTCGAAAGATGATCAAGACCCTTTCAAAGGGATACCGGCAGCGGGTGGGACTTGCCGATGCTCTCATTCATGACCCTCCCCTCCTTATCCTTGACGAACCAACCAATGGTCTCGACCCCAACCAGATCCGCTCCATACGGACCCTCATCAAGGAACTTGGTGAATCCCACACCATCCTTCTCTCCACTCACATCCTGTCCGAGGTCGAAATGATCTGCGACAAGATAGTAATTATTGATGGCGGTAAGATTCTGGCTTCTGACACGCCCGCGAATCTGGTGTCCACCATGCGCTCCGCTGGTCGTATTACCCTCGAGGTGCAGGCCGACCCACTGGAGGCAGGCAGGAGTATCGCCGCTCTGGAACAGGTCAAAAAGGTAAACCACGAACAGAGCCGGGATGGCTGGGAAGAGTTTGCCGTCCTCGTCGAGTCGGAAACGGATGGTCGGGAGCGGCTCGCCATGCTCTCCCGGGAAGAAGGCTGGCCCCTTCGCACCCTCCACCGGCATGATGCCACCCTCGAAGAGGTCTTCGTCGAACTGACCCGGAAGGACTGACACCAAAATGGCAAACCTCCTTATTCTCTTCCGCAAGGAACTGCGCAGCATTTTCCTCAGTCCCTTCGGCTGGGCTGTCCTCTCCCTTGTAACGGTGATGCAGGGATGGTCCATGTCGACCGCCATGAAGCAGATGCAGGACGAAGCTTCCACCCTGAGCCTTGTCTACAGGGTTTTCCATGCCCCACCGTTCTGGTTCTACTTCCTCGCCATTTTTCCACTTATCACGATGAAGCTTTTTGCGGAGGAGGAGCGGGGAGGCACCCTCGAGACCCTGCTCACCGCTCCGGTTCAGACCCGCCAACTGGTTCTCGGCAAATACATGGCTACCTACTGTTTCTACCTTATCCTTTGGATTCCTGCCTTCATTCAGTTCCACCTCTTCAGTGTACTCACTGACCTTCCCCCGCCTTTCAGCACGGGATCTCTTCTCGGAGCATTCCTCGCCATCATACTCATGGGAGCGCTTTTCATCGCGGTTGGGTCTCTGGCCTCGGCCCTGACCTCCAGCCAGATCATAGCTGGCGTGGTCACGGTTGGCATCCTGTTCATCCATCACTTTCTCGGATACATCACCGAAATCTATGGTGACCGCTTTCTTGCAGCTCCCCTTTTCCATTACATCTCCTCCAAGGAGCACCTCAGCTATTTTTCGCAGGGCCTCATCGATAGCCGGGCCATTGTCTATTACCTGACCGCGGCAGTATTCTGTCTCTTCCTGACGGGGCACATCATCAACCACCGGCGCTGGCGCAGCTAGTAAAAGACGGTATTCCTCATGAGCAGAAAAGAGAAGGTCGAGAAGAACCCCGGGGCGCAGGCTCCGGAAGGAACGCCTGGAGCACCACGGGCTTCCATCAGGATCCTCACCAGCGTTCAGGTCTTCTTTGCCCTTATTCTCTTACTTTCCCTCAACTATCTGTCCGGGTCTTATCATAAGACCTGGGATCTCAGCCAGGAAAGGTCCTTCACCCTCTCGAGCCAGACAAGGCAACTCTTGGCTTCTAACCTTTTCCGTAGTCGGGAAGTCCCTGTTCGCGTGATCGCGGCCGTCCGCAAGAATTCACCCCACTTCCGCCGCCTCCGAGCCATGCTTGAAGAATACGAGCGCCTTGCCGGTGGCGGCATCACAGTAAGCTTCATCGACTACGTCAGGGAAACTGACGCTGCTCTCGAAATAGCGGATGAATATGATACGTCCTTCATCGAGGATGTCATAATTATCAATGCCGTTCCCGAGCTTTCTTCCGCTCCCACGGATGAGGTCGAAAGCGGAACCACTCCGGAGAATACTGCCGCCCTCCGGCGTGCTCACATCCGCTACGTTGCAGTCGAAGACATGCTCCTGTATGGCTCCGACCTGCGCCAGAATCGCCGGGTAATCGGGTATCAGGACGAGGATCAGATAACCTCCACAATTCGGCGGGCGCTGGAAGGTACCCCGAGGAAATTTTACTTTCTGGCCGACAAAAGCAAGGTGTCCAGTGCTGACCGGGATGCCCCGTGGGACTTTCTTAGCCGCACCTTCGACAGCCTTAACATTCAGCTCATTCCCATCAACATTGCCGGACTGGCAGGCATCCCGGCAGATGCCGCCGGGGTCGCTCTCATCGCTCCCCGATTCGATCTCAGTCCGCAGGAAGAGGAGGTCCTTCGGGAATACTGGAGCCGGCCCCGGGCAGCCCTGTTTGTCGTCCTGAACCCTACCCTCAGGAAGCAGCCGCCCACCCTACGCAAGTTCCTTCGCGAACACGGCGTTACACCCCGCGAGGCCCGCCTGTCGACGGGTGCCGGAAACCAGCAGGCCTTTACCGTGGCAGCGACTTTCACTAATGCGACCGCCGTGGGTGATCTCGGGAACGCTTCTACCCTCTTCGAGGGTCCCAGCTCTACTCTTGAGATCCGCGAAAACGCTCCGGACCTCGAAGTAGCTCAGATAGCTCCCCTGGCCCTCATTACCGCCCGGGCCAACGTCCAGGCCCAACCCCTCGATGGTTCCGCCCCTCTTCCCGGCCCCCATCACCTGGCCGCCTCTGTGTCCCGGGGTAATGAGCGCAACGACAGCACAGCCGGCACGACCTCCCGGATGATTGTTGTTTCGAACTCTAGCTTTCTGGAGTCACGGTCACGCTACAAAGAACACATCGATTTCCTTCGCAATGGCAGCAACTGGCTCATCGGTCGTGAAGACCTCATGGGCCTCGGACCCAAGCCCATTCAATACTACAAGCTCCTTCTTGCCCCCTCGAAGGTTTCCTTCGCCAACAAGCTGAACCTCTTTTTCGTCCCGGGTGCCTGCCTGCTCGCCTCTCTCTTCGTATGGAACGCCCGCCGGGCGTGAGATCCCTCGTTCCTCCGGCGATGCCCGCTTCCCTCTGCCTGCCAGACTAATCGGCTTAAGTCCTCCCGTCCGCGACCACTGTTCGAGCCATGCCTTCCAAGAAGTTCACGCTCACCCTTGTTATCCTGGCTTCACTCACCGGCGGACTGGCCTGCGTGCAACTGCTCAACCAGAACCTAGGCGCGCTCTTCGGGGCCCCGCCTCGAAACGCGGGGGAGATGGTATACGACGGTTTCGCCGTGGACGAGGTCCACAGAGTGACGATCGAGAATAATACAGGCGAACAGGCCGTTTTCATCAAACGTCAGGGTATTTGGCGCATGGTCAGCCCCACCCCAGACCGGGCAGACTACGCCAACCTTCAGAGACTGGTTCACTTTTCTCGCCACCTGCGGATCGAGGACGTCATGATGCGTAAGGAAACCACTCTCTCCGAGGCCGGAATGCGGGCTACTGATACCTACTCGGGACGCTACAGGATCACCCTTCTGGATCAGTCTGGGAAAAGCCTCGCAGATTACCGGCTAGGTCGCCGAACTGCGTGGCACCGCGTGAATGAAGGGAAAGGCACCCTGATCGAGACCTTTTTCGTCCGACCGGCTGAAAGACCCCGGAAAGATCACATCTATATCTGCTCAGCTCCCGAAGAAATCAGGGCCAATATGCGTCAGCTTCTTGATCGTGGACTCGACCGGCTGCGTGACTACCGGCCCCTCCTTTTTGACCGACAGGGCCTCGCCGACATCACGATACGATCGAAGGGCCGGGAAGTATTCCTGACCCGTGCCAGCATGGATTCCCCCAACTGGCAAATGACCAAGCCCCTCACCTCCCGGACAAAACCTGACCGGATCAATGGCCTCATAGTCGGCCTAGCTCAACTTGAAGCCATCCGCGTCCACCAACTCAGGTCCATAACGATCCCCCCCCGGCCTCCAGGTGGATTTCTCCTGGAAGTAGAACTCCTTCACTTCGGAACGGACGGAAAGCGCCTGCCCTCTCCAAGCATACTCACCATCGAACATCCCTCCCCAGCCAACGCCGACACCGTCTTAGCTACCACGAACTCCCGGCCAGACCTTGTCTTCGAGATTCCCCTGAAAGTCGCCCCCGGAAGAATGAGCCTCAACCAGCTCCCCCTGGAGGTGGACCAACTTCGCGGTCGCACTCTCACCAACCTCAATATCGGATCCCTCCGTGGAATGACCATCCAGGAATCCGGGGAGCAGGATCCCATTCAGATCTTCCTTGGCAGGGAGCGAGGCGGAAAGCCTCGCTGGATGATTAACCTCCGAGACAGGATAGGACCCGCTAATGAATCCACGATGGCCCGGCTTCTGCAGGCTGTATCGCGCAGCGAAGTAACAGGGTTCGCCTCTGATGCCGCGAGCAATCTGGCACGCTACGGCCTTTCGCCCCCGACCAAGCGAATCATCATGGACCTCGAGAACGAAGAGCTCATTGATCTGCGTTTCGGCCGAGGCATCGATGGTCGTTTCTACGCCACTCGTCAGGGAACATCCACGGTGGCTGAAATCGATCCATCAGTATTCGCGGCCATTGCGGGGAAGGATTACCAGTGGCGGGACGCTCTGCTTATGCCCTTTTCGGCAGTGGACCTCTCGATCATGAAACTTGAGAACCTCCCAATCCGGGTTCCCTCTGCTGATCCTGCTCTGACGCTCAAATACAATTTCCTTGCGGAAGACTGGGACGCCCGGCAATTCGGCGAAAACGTTACCCCTTACCTCGACAAGCGCCGCGCCGATGAATTCATCCGGCTGATGGAATCCCTGCAGGTTGAGCGCTGGCTGCCCGGAGAAAATGCAGCTGCGGCTCGCTCCCTTCAGAAGCCAACGTTTCGGTTTACCGCCATCTTTCGGGAAATGGACGACACCGGCGAGTTGAAGGGCTTCCGAGAAACCACCTTTGACCTTGCCCCAGCCAGCCGCTCCCGGCTCAACCGGATCTTCTATGGAAAGCTCCGCGGGGACCCCCACTTCTTCATTATCAGCCCGGAATCCTACCGCCGGCTGACCAGCCCACTTCTCGACCAGGAGAACCCCTCTCGCTGATCAGACCCAAACCCATTTGTCGCTGCCTGCCCGTAAAACAAGTCCACTTGAGACTGCTCTTCAGGCCCATCCGGCCGGCTGTCGTTCAGCCCTTGCCAAATCCCTTGATCAGCGAGCACCGGTAACCAGTACCGAGCAGGGTCCAACAAGACCTCGCATATTTCATTGTGGGGCCATCCATAATCTCCTAGTCTCTCCAAACCTTCATGGAACTTGACCTGCTGGACGTTCACTTTGACCTGAAGGATCTCAAACCTCGCGAGATCGAAGAGGCACTGGAAGACCCTTTCGCAGTCCGCCTGCTGCCCGATCAGGATCGCAGGGATGGAGAGGCCCGCTACTATGCGCTTGGGCGTACGGTCGCCGATCGCTATCTTTTCCTCTCCTTCAAGACTGACGGCAAGAATGTCCGGGTCATTGCCGCCCGTGACCTGACCGAGGTGGAACGGAAATACTACGACCGCAAATACGCCGAATATAAGTAAGCATGAAATCGATCGCTAGTTGGAGTGAAATACCGGAATTCGAGACGGAAGAGGAGGAGGCATCTTTCTGGGACAGGCATGAACTTACCCCCGGGCTCATGAAAGCCTCTGAGCATGTCCCCGACAGCCGTGAATCCACCACCATCACCCTGCGTTTTGACCCGCGTATGCTCTCAAGGATCAAACGAATCGCACGAGAGCGCTTTCTGAACTACCAGTCCATGATGAAACAGTGGCTGGCAGAAAGACTCGAAGACGAACAGCGCCGCAACGAGCGCTAATGTCCCCGCTTACTGTTCTCTCTTCCTGCTTCTGCAGCAGCTTCCTCTGGCTCTGTGCCTTTCTCTTGTGGGCGATTACTCTGTGGAGCCTTTCAGATGGACCTGCCCCCGTTCAGGAGCCTGCCGGACTCCCCCACCTCGATAAGGTCCTGCATTTCGGTTATTTCTTCGGTGGAGCAATACTCCTCTCCGCAGTTCTTTTTCTCTGGAATCGCAGGCCGTCACCTGAACCCTCAAGAAGAACCTCGCGGTGGCTCGCCTGCATAGTTGTCGTGGTCCTTGCCGCAATAGGTGCCCTCGACGAATGGCATCAATCCTGGATTCCCGGACGTTCCGGTAACGACCTCGGTGACTGGACAGCTGATCTGCTGGGAGCATGCGTAGGGGTTTTTCTTTTTCAACGGCTGCACCGCCTGCTCCCCACCCGCTCTGAACCAGCCCGCTGAATCATTACCCCTTTCCTCTTTCATTGCCTTCCATGTATTCTCCCCGCCACCGCCATGTCTCCCGTCGAACGCATTGCTGAGCTTCGCAGCCTTCTTGAGTATCACAACAAGCTCTACTACATCGACGCCCAGCCCGAAATTTCTGATGCCGGGTATGACAAGCTATTCCGGGAACTGGAGGACCTCGAGACCGCACATCCAGAGCACGACGACCCTAATTCCCCGACCCGGCGGGTGGGCGGGGCTCCCCTCGATGGATTCGACCAAGTCCGGCACGACATTCCCATGCTCTCCATCGACGACGTTTTTTCCGAGGAGGAGGTCGCCGATTTTTACCAACGCCTCCAAAAAAACCTCGGGATTGACCGCATTCGCGTGACGGTCGAACCCAAGATAGACGGCGTGGCGGCCACTCTCACCTACCGGGAACGCGCCCTCGTCTGTGGCGCCACCCGGGGCGATGGCGTGACAGGCGATGACATAACGGCCAATCTCCGGACGATTCCCAGTGTGCCCCTCAGGCTGCCGGACTCCGCCCCGGATCTTCTCGAGGTGCGGGGCGAGGTCTTCATGCCAAATGAATCCTTTGCTCAACTGAACAGGGAACGCCACGAGAAGGGCCTCCCTGCCTTTGCCAACCCGCGTAACGCTACTGCCGGCACCCTCAAACAACTCGACTCCCGGGCCGTTGCAAAACGGCCCCTCGCGTTTATTGCCCATGGAGTTGGATCAGTGGAGGGCCCCGCAATTGCGGATGAGGCCGCGTTCCGAAGCCTCCTGTCGGAGTGTGCCCTCCCCCGCAATGAGCCCTTCTGGACGGTTGAAACGCTGGATGACCTGCTGAACACCATCAATAAGCTCGACCAAGGGAGACACGAACTTCCCCATGGCACTGACGGAGCTGTGATCAAGGTTGCATCCTTTCCGGATCGGGCAATCCTCGGCGCTACCTCCCGAGCACCTCGCTGGTCGGCTGCCTTCAAGTATCCTCCCGAGCAGAAGCCAACCCTGCTGCGCGACATCACGGTACAGGTTGGCCGGAGTGGGATCCTCACACCCGTAGCCGAACTCGAACCGGTCGGTCTTTCCGGGACCACGGTATCTCGCGCCACCCTGCACAACGAGTCCTTTATCCACAAACGGGATATCCGCATTGGGGATACCGTCCTGGTTCACAAGTCAGGAGAAATCATTCCCGAGGTCCTCGGGGTAGTCTCCGAGAAGCGTCCTGTCGAGGCGCAACCCTTCTCAATGTCGACCCACCTGCAGGGTAAATGTCCTGCGTGCAAATCTGACATTTGCCGCCAGGAAAACACCGACGGGAAGAATCACGAGGTCGTCACCTGGTGGTGCGAAAATCCACTCTGCCCGAAGCAGGCAGTGGCTGCGCTCACTCACTTCTCCCAGCGAAAAGCTCTCGATCTTGAGGGCCTCGGAGAATCCGTAGCCGTAAAACTGGTCGAATCGGGTCTGGCCACATCACCTCTTGATCTCTTCGACCTCGAGCACCAGGAGCTCGCCGACCTTCTTCTTGATCCTGCCACCCTCCAGACCGGCGAAATTTCCAAGCCTCGACGCTTCGGGGATAAGAAGGCCCGCCTGCTTCTCGACTCCATTCAGGCGGCTTCTGCCGGGAAACCCCTCTCCCGCTGGATATTCTCCATCGGGATTCCCCAGATCGGAGAATCCGCCTCCAGGGAACTCAGCCGCCTTCACCGGACACTACCCGAGCTTGCGGACAGCCAGCTCCTCAGGACGATCTGCCAACTCTCGGAACTCGAGGACGAACGCAGAGAAGTCTCGCCCAAGAACAGGGAAAATCCGCCTGAGGATAACTTGGAGAGAGAGCGTCGCCAAAAGCGCCACGACGAGCTGAAGTGCATGATCGACCAGCTTCAGTCCGAAATCTCTGCCTGCCGGGTTTCTCCCGACGTAGGAGCCGTCGCCTCTCGTAATCTGCTCTCCTTCTTCAATTCCACCCATGGCCGCCAGTTCATGAAGCGATTCGAGGAGCTGGGACTCGAGCCCTCTGCTGACAACTACGGACCCAGGCCGTCGGACCAGGCCTCCGCCGCTGACGGGCCCCTGAATGGCAAAACCTTTGTAATTACCGGCACGCTGTCCCGGGGTCGCAGTGACTTCAAGCACCTCATCGAAGAGATGGGGGGCAAAGTCACCGGTTCAATTTCGAAAAACACGGATTATCTTCTGGCCGGTGAAGGCGGTGGATCAAAAAGAGACAAGGCTACCCGGCTTGGCGTAGCGGTTCTTTCTGAGCAGGAATTTCGAGCCATGATAGCAAACGAGTGACCTCTGGCCGGAGGACTCCTTCCGGCTACGCCACCGACCGGATAATCGTAGCACACCGACTCCCTTGCTCAAACTGATCCCCGGTAACGAAGCCACCATATAATTGCGGCCTGCCCATTGCGGTTCACCAACCAGCTGCTAACGTCGAATCGTCGATGAAGTTCCTCCGAATTATTCTCGTCGCACTCCCCAGCTCGTCGGGCATTCTGGCCGACACTGCGGTCTTCGAGCTTTTCGAGGGCGACAGTTTTGGAATGTGGAAGGAAACAGGCTCGGCCTTCGGGGAGGCCCCTTCCAACGGTGGCCACGGTGCGCACGCGAAAAAAGTGCTCGGATATGCAAACGAATCCCTCGCGAGCTCGTTCGCTGAAGGTGAAGCGGGCATGGGTTCACTGACTTCGCCCCTTTTTTTGATCGAGGCCCCCTATCTGAGCTTCCTCGTGGGTGGGGGAAGCCTGAAAGGGCTAACTTCCGTGCAGCTGATCGTTGAAGAAAAAATCATGCGGGAAGCAACAGGGCAGGACGACACCACCCTCCGCCCGCGGACCTGGGATCTCCGGGACCTGAAGGGAAAGCAGGCCCGCCTGCGTCTTGTCGATGCTGCTACTGGAGTAAACGGCTTCATTCTCGCTGACCACATTCTGTTCTCTCGAAATCCTGAGCCACGATTTCCCGGAGCCACCCGGGGGGGCAAGCCCTTCATCCCGGGCCTTGTCAGTAGCGACACCCTGCCGGGAGTTCACATCCCGGAGGGATCACGGCTTGAGATCTATGCGGACCATGACCAGCACGGGATCTCGTCACCCACTTCGCTGTGTATCGTCAATTCTGGACGCATCCTGGTTACCGAAACCCACCGCCTCCGCCATGGCATCCCGGACAACCGAAATCAGCGCTACTGGATCACCGATGACCTCGCCGCCCAGGGGATTGAAGATCGCCGCCGGATGCATCAGAAGTGGAACGGGAAATATCCGGTCGCAAAAATGACGGAAGTCTCTGAGATAATCCGGCTCCTCCAGGATACCGATCGCGATGGGAAGGCCGACCGGACCACTGTCTTCGCCAATGGATTCAATGACCTGCTGGACGGCGCCGCTTCCGGTATCTACTCTCTCTCGGGGCAGGTGTATTTCGCCTGTGTTCCCCACATCTGGTCCCTGCGCGATACCAATGGGGACGGGATCTCCGATACCCGCAGGAAACTCTTCTCCGGATTCGCCCCCCGGGTCTCCCTTCCCGGGCATGACCTGAGCGGCTTCAGCCTTGGCCCGGACGGCAGGATCTACGGGGCCATTGGCGACCGGGCCATGAACGTGACAACCCCGGAAGGCCAGAAACTCGCCTACACCGATCAGGGAACAGTATTTCGCTTCGAGCCGGACGGCAGCAATTTCGAGGTCATCCACGCCGGCCTGCGAAACCCGGGGGACCTTTCTTTTGATCAGTGGGGCAATCTCATCAGCGTCGATGGCAACCTGGACGAGGATGGCAGGGCTCGCATCGTCTACGTCATGGACGGAGCCGATAGCGGGTGGCGCACGGACCACCAGAACCTTTACTCCTTTTACCGGGAGATCGGTTGCCCCGAGCGGCCCATAAACCAGTGGATACAAGAGCAGCAATGGGACAAACACCACGAGGAACAACCAGCCTTTATTGTGCCCCCGGTTGCCCTCCTGGGCTCCGGGACCTCCGGGCTGACCTACCAGCCGGGGACTGGATTCGCTATAAACTGTAAGGACTCCTTTCTTGCCTGTGACTATCAGGGCGACCCGGCCGCCTCTGGCATCTGGGCCTTCAGTCTGGAGCAGAAAGGTGCAGGACTGAGGATGGCAAACGCCCGGAAGTTCCACTGGGGCGCAGCCGTGACGGATGTAGAGTTTGGATACGACGGAAGGCTTTATGTGGCCGATTTCGTGAAAGGCTGGAAAGCCCAGGCAGCAGGACGCATCTATACCCTCTCGTCCGAAGATTCCCTCTCCGCCCCCCGAACCCGCGAAGTAGCCGACCTCCTCGGCAGGGAGCGGATTTCTCAGCTCCCACCCCGAGAGCTCTTCGAACTGATGAAACATCCGGACTTTCGGGTGCGCCTGCGGGCCCAACTTGCTCTCGTAAACCGCCCCGAGGCTATTCCTTACTTTATCAATGCAACGAGACAGAATGAGAATCGCCATCTTGCCCTGCACGGGGTCTGGGGCCTGTGGATAAAGGCACGCAGGAGCCAGTCCGAAGCCTCGCGGGACCACCTCGTAGAACTGCTCGGCCATCCTGAAGAAGAAATTCGCTCGCAGGCGGCCCGTGCCCTCGGAGAGGCCCCACTGCAGGACCACGGACGCCTCGTAAGCTCCCTCCAGGACCCTTCTACAAGGGTCCGCGCTTTCGCTGCCTCTTCTCTTGCGCGACTCCGGGCCCCCAGCGCCTTCATTCCTACCCTCGTCCTCCTCGCTGAAAACGCCGACAAGGACCCCTATCTTCGTCATGCTGGCGTGGTATCGCTCACAGGATCCGGGAGCGTCGAGCAGATAGCAGCACTGGCGTCCCATCCCAACAAGTCGATCCGGCTCGCCGCTGTGGTAGCGCTGCGCCGTCTGCGCTCCCCCGAAGTAGTCAGGTTCTTCTTTGACGAGGAGCACCCGGCAATCTCGGATGAGGCGATTCGGGCTGCCCATGATGTCCCAATCGAAAAAGCTCGTCCCGCCGTGGCAGCCCTCCTCGACGAATACGCCCCGGAACAGGGTGGGCGTCCACTCAGCCGTATGATGCTTCGTCGCCTTCTCCATAGCGCCTTCCGTGCGGGAGGACCACGGAATGCTGCTCGCCTCCTGCGCGCAGCCGCCAACGAAACCCTCGACCTCAATGAGCGTCTGGAGGCCCTGCGTCTTCTGTCTCTCTGGACGGATCCCCCCAAGGTGGACCAGTCCCTCGGGCGCTACGCCCCTCTCGCCCCGCGGGACCTCGCCGAAATCAAACCGACCCTCGAGCAGGAAATCAGGCCCCTGCTCCGCCTCGAGGGAAAAATCCGAGTAGAAGCAATGAAGCTCGTGAACCGATTCGAGCTTAGCGCAACTGGCCTCAAGGAAGACGCTCTGGCTTCACTCCCGGGCTTCACGACCCTCGGAGGCTGTGCCAGCATCCGAAGGTTGGACCGGATCCCTGGGCGGGCACCGGGACATCTCTCGGGAATTCCGGTGGAGGCCACCAGGAAATCCGGTCGCCCTGGTGCAGGTCCCGCTTCGCGCCCCGTGACAGAGAAATATTCCGGACGTTCGCTGGTTCCGGGGCGCGAAAGCCCCTCCAAAACGCACGGGCCCCGGGCCCGAGCCAGCAAGTCCCAGCTCGCTGGCAGTGCCGAGGGCCCCGGAACTTTCGACATCGGATCGGATCTCCCCGATCATACGACCTCCGAGGTAGATCAAGCAGCAGGCCTCGGACAACGCATCAATCTCTGCTATCTCCCCGCTTCCCATATCCCTCCGGATACCATCTTTCCAGCCGTTCCTCCAATAGCAGTCGAAACTGGTGAAAAAGGCTTCTGGAGTGTCGGTATCGAGGAGGCTGAGAGCGAGCACCACCTGGACGCCTCGGACGAAGGCGAAGGCCAGAAAACCGGAGAAAGTAACGCGCAAGCGCAGCCCGGAGCCACATCTGTGAGTTCTCGTTTGACGGGACCTTCCTTCAACAGGCCGGGACTCTCTTCTCTCGTAGACTGGCTTTCCTCTGTGGTGGGAGGCTCCCCTCCGGCCCTGCGCCCGGACGCAACGGCCCGGCTGGAACCCACCACCTTCATTGTGGACTCCCCCCAATCCTCCGCACCGGCTGATCCAGCTCCGGAGGGTAAAATAATTCCCGGGGCCGTATCCTCTCCGGAAATCTCGCCCGCCCCCGCTGCAGAACCTGACAACCGGCTCGACCCAGGGCAGATGCAACTTGGAAAAGAGACCTACAATTCATGCATAGCCTGCCATGGAGATCGAGGTCAGGGCATTTCAGGAGGAGCAGGGGGGCCTCCCCTCGCATCGTCTGAATGGGTCGTGGGCCCGCCCGAAAACCTCATTCGCATTCAACTCCGGGGACTGAGGGATGATATTACCGTAAACGGTCGCCAGTATGTGCTGGGCGTCGATATCAACCCTGCAGGGATGGTAGCCCAGCTCCAGCAGACCGACGAGCAGATCGCTGCCGTGCTGACCTACATCCGAAACAGCTGGGGGAACGAGGCCTCCCCCATCAGGCCGGAGCTGGTCAGACAGTTCCGGAGCGAAGTAGGCAAACCACAACTCAAGGTCGAACAGCTCATTGCTCCTTCCATTCCGGAAGGGTCGTCCGAACCGGTGCGCGCAGCTACCGGCAGGCCATCTGGCCCCGCCCGCTCCTCCACCGGCGGGTTCAGGATCAAAACCGTCCTGATCCCCGTGGCCCTTTTGGGCTGGTGCAGTCTGTGCGCCCTTCCTCTTATCCGGCAAATCAAGGCCCGGAGGACTTAGATTCGCAAAGCGATCTCATGTTCAAGGCAGGACCCTGCCGGCCTCTCCTGGGACGACGTCCTGCAATTTGAGCTTGGGACCCATTGGCGCTCCGCAGGTTCACACTACTCCCGAATCCTCTGAGCGCTCCGGCTCACAGCAGGAGTTCCCCGGCGAGCACTCGTTCCGAGCTCCCTCAGGGCGGACTTCGAAAGCATCACATTTCAGCGCACCTCGACGGAGCACAACTCTCCCAGGGTGGGCTTGGGTTGGTCCTCCCACTCTCTCCTCCGGTCAGGGCTCCCGCGGATCACCATCACCCGGCAGAAGGGAATTATTATTCCCCAGACAGCAAATCCTTCCATTCATGCAACTCGGCACCCGGTCCGAGGCCTCCCACTGCCTCGACAAGCTCCGCGCACCGTTTGCCCCAGTGCCCGTAGTCGGGGGCTCCTTTCGGGTCATCCGCAGTGCGCGGGAACACCAGATAGGTTACGGTCAGATCAGAAACCGGTCGCCGGTAAGGACTTGCATCCGGATTGATCTCCCGGGCCATGCGCAGGGAAGCCTCCCCCACCTTGAAACTTGGCCCGGCGTCTCCCACGATAGCCGGAAAGAGCCTGCGACCGTATACCACAATTGCAAAATCTCCCACGTTGGGGGCATAAGGGTCCTGGCGGTCAGTCAGAATATTAGCAGGAATAACCACAAAGGGGTCATACTCGGCGATGAGGAAACTCGCGTATTTCATATCCGCGATGCCCGTCTGGAGCATCTTGATTCTACCCTGCAACCACGTTTTGCGGTCCTCCGTTGTATTTGATTCTCCGATTTCACTACGTGCCTTGCCGATGCGCTTCTCCCACCCCTCAATCATCGGGTTCGGCACCGTTCCCTTTTTCCGCCAGCGGTAACTGGTAAAAGGCTGGTAATTCGTCGAGTTGACAATTTCTCCGGGCATGGTCGCCAGGCGGTCCCCATCCGAGCCGTCAGAAACAACATCCATTTCAGCCTGCAGCAGGAACAGGCGCTGGCCGGTTTCGGGGGACCGCAGGTTCAGGATCGTCTCGCAGTCGTAAAAGTTGTGTCTCGTTAAGACCTCGTCCAGCTTTCCGACGCTGGCTTTGAGTCGAGCGGCCTTATTTGCGTATAGCTGCCCGTACCAAGCTGAAACCTTGGCGTGGGGCAGCATTTTCTCCAGTCCCGGCAGAAGATCGAGGAGATGAGGGCTTACCATGGCAAGCTCTTGCCACGAAGTAGATGCTCTGGGCATGCGAACCTTGAGAGCGTAGTCAGCCGTGTAAGCTTCCTCGCTTTTGCGTTCCAGAGAGGCCGGTCCACCCTCGCTTGCATCAAAAGTGACTCTCAGGTCGATGCCCTTGGACAGCCGCCGGATATCCATTCCCCTGGGGGGCGTAAGTAATCCCGTCGGGAAGTCCGGATCAGGATCTCTCTCCAGTGGCGAAAGGTGTTCACCTTCCGCCCGCGCGGGGACTGGCGCCTCCTTTCTGACAATTACCGGATCAGGACGAAAAATCTCCCGCAGCCCACGCTTTACCTTTCCCCCCATGGGAGTGAACAGGACCATGAGCCCAAGGGCCGCCACCAGCACCAATCCACATCCCAGGACGGCCAACGGCCATGAGTAGCGTCGTTCGCTTTGGGATCGCTTGAGGTTTCGGGGCACGATGGCAGATAGGCTGAATTTCTTTAATCCTCCTCGTCCCTGACTCTCCGGGGTCGGGAACTCATAAGGTAGCGGATTGCCACCATCGGTAAAATCGACAGGCCGGTTGCAAAGAGACGGACCTTCCACCCTGGATAGGCCCGCGGCTTGTCCCGTTGGAGAGCATTCAGGGACTCTCGTACGACCTCCTCTTTCGGCACATAAAAGCCCTCCCTGAGGAGATTTTCCTGGGGCGCTCCTTTTCTAGCCGCCGTCATCCCGAAATTGGTCCGAACCGGACCAGGGCAGACCGCCAGGACGGGAATCCGGTGCTGGCGTAATTCCAGTCGCAGAGCCTCCGAAAAGCTTGAAACGTAGGCCTTGGAAGCAGCATAAACTGCAAAGTCGGGAATAGGGATCATCGACGCGAGGGAGCTTACATTAAGAATCGCACCCTTTCCAGAAGCTACCATCGAGCCAAGAAACCCATGAACCAGATGGGTGGCTGCTCCCACGTTCAAATCCAGCATCTGCTGCACCTTCTCCCAGTCGGCCGTGGCAAATTCTCCGTAATCTCCGATTCCGGCGTTGTTCACAAGGAGACTGGGCGCCCATCTG
>MDTG01381557.1_pt1 | contig 17864 bp, 19 predicted proteins | sample 811421 | NCBI WGS metagenome assembly MDTG01 (sample SAMN05326645, study PRJNA326480) | marine metagenome | isolation source: seawater | place: Pacific Ocean: South East | collected 2011 | reverse complement strand
TGAAATTATTTTATTCTCTTTTGTATCTTTGTTTTTTTTTAAAAAATTGAGAATTTTTTGATTGATGCTGTGATCAAAATTTCCCTTAAATGCTGATATTTTAGTATCTAAAGGAACAAAAATTGCTTTGTTCTTTATTGAAGCTTTTTTGTTATCTAAATAATTTATTTTTAAGGTCATTTATAATAAATATAGTATAGGTTGAATGTATATATGTTTAAAATAATAAATTTCAATGAAAAAATTAATTTATATAAATATTTTTAAAGATATAACGTATTTTTTTCTAATTACTTCTATCTCATTAACGCTAATTGTTTGGGTGATTCAAGCCGTAAATTACTTGGATTACGTATCTGAGGACGGGCACAGTTTTAGAGTTTATTTTATGTATTCATTATTAACTTTGCCAAAAATTTTTAGCAAATTAATATTATTTGTATTCTTTATTTCATTATTTTTTACTTTATCAAAGTATGAAGAAAATAATGAAATATTAATTTTTTGGACATATGGAGTTAAAAAAATAGAATTTATAAATAAATTAATATTATTTTCATTTTTTTATTTTTTTATTAGCTTGTTATTAAATGTTTTTTTAGTTCCAAAAACTCAAGATTTAGCCAAATCATTTATAAGAGATTCAAGCATAGATTACTTTCCTTCATTAATTAAAACACAACATTTTAATGACACTGCTAGTAAACTAACCATATTTGTTGAAAATAAAAAAGCTAATGGATTAATAAGTAATATTTTTATTAAGGAAATTAATGACACAAATTCTTCTAAAATAATAAGTGCAAGAGAAGGATTGTTAGCAAAAAAAAGTAATACTTACTATTTAATTTTGTTTAACGGAAACATTGTTAATGTTGATAAAAAAAATACGAATATAATAAAATTTGATAGATCTGAATTTAATTTGTCTAAATTTGGAAGTAAAACTACCGTATTTCCAAAAATACAAGAAACGGATTCTTTAAAACTAGCTAATTGTTTGAATATGTTTATTTTAAAAAACATATCATATACGGAAGATCAATTCTACTGCAACCAAGGTTCGATAGATGATGTTTTAAAAGAAACATACAAAAGATTAGTATTGCCTTTTTATATAATGTTAATTACTTTTATTACAAGTTGCTTAATTATAAAGTCTAAAACTCAAACTAATTTTTCAAAATTTAAAAGTATTATATTTATAATTGGTTTTTTATTAATAGTATTTTCTGAAGCATCAAGCAGTTACTTGTATTTAGAAAATTTGTCAAAAATGTTTATTTTATTAATTCCTTTTGTTGCAATTATTTTTATCTATCTAATTATAACAAATTCTAAAAAAATTAAATTACTATGAATATAAAAGTTTATAAATTTTATTTATTAAAAACATATTTATACTATTTCTTTATAGTAAGTTTTATTTTTTTAACTCTTAGTTTTTTATTAAATATTTTAGAAGAAATTACTTTTTTGGAAGAATTTAATGTTAGTCCAATTTATCCATTTTTACTAACTTTTTTAAATAGCCCTACTATTCTCTTTGAATTATTTCCATTTATATTTTTGATTACTTCCCAGTTATTATTTATTAGTCTACAAGAAAGCGAAGAATTAAAACTTTTAAATGTATCTGGTATAAATAATCTTTCTTTGATTAAATTTCTTGTTTATATATCTCTGTTTGTAGGTCTAATAATTGTTATATTATTTTATACTTTCTCATCTAACCTAAAATATAATTATTTAAGCATAAAAAATAAATTTACTAATGATAATAAATATTTAGCTGCAATTAATGATAATGGTTTATGGATAAAAGATGAGTATAAAAATAACACATATATTATTAATGCTGATGAATTTAAAAATAATTTATTAAAAAAAGTTACTATAAACGAGTTTGATAATAATTTTAATTTAAGAAGTATAATTATTTCAGACGAAGCAAATATAGAAAAAAAAACCTGGTTATTAAAAGATGTAAAAGTTTATTTTACTGACGGTAAAAATGAAAGGTATAAGAAATTAAAAGTTAATACAAATTTTAATAGACAAAAATTAAATAGTATTTTTTCTAATCTGACATCACTGAATATAATTCAATTAATAAATATTACCTCTGATTATGAAAAACTGGGATTATCTAGTGTTGAGATCAAATCACATCTTTACAAACTTTATGTGTTTCCAATATATGTAAGTGTGATGACAATAATAGGATCTGTAATAATGTTAAGTTTTTACATTAAAAAATCTAAATTTTTTTATTTATCCATGGGTGTAATGTCCTCTGTAGCCATATATTATATAAATTATTTCTTGAATTTATTAGGAATAACAGAAAAAACTTCTATAATTTTATCTGTAACTACACCAATTATTATTTTAATTTTAATTTGTTTTATTTTATTAGTAAGAATTAATGAAAAATAAATATTTAATTTATACGCTATTCTTTATATTTTTTAATCATAGCTTATTGAGTGCTAATGATTTTATTATTGATGCATCAGAGATTAATGTTTTAGATAAAGGAAATATTACTGAGGCAAAAAATGGAGTTAAAATTACTTCAAATGATAATTTGGAAATAATTAGTGATAAATTAATTTATGACAAAAAAAAATCATTATTAAAATTATTTGGTAATGTTAAAATATCTGATTTAAAAAATAATATTATTTCTGAGGGTAGTGAATATATTTATAATAAAGAAAAAGAGATAATTAAATCGATTGGTAAAACTGTTTCGATAATAAAAGATAAATACATTCTTTATAGTGACGACTTGGAATATAATAGAAAATTATCACTAATTTTTTCCGATAAAAAATCAAAAATTCAAGATTTGAATAATAATAATTTTACAGCTGACAAATTTAGTTTGGATATTAATAAGGATTTTATTAAAGCAAAAAATTTATCCTTATCAGATAATAAAAATAATAAATATTATTTAAACTTTGCTGTATATGATTTGAAAAAAAATGAATTTTTAGGATCAGATATTTTTATTGATTTTGAAGATTCTTTGTTTGGAAATAATTTAAATGATCCACGTTTAAGTGCTAATAGCATGGTATCTGAAAATAATGAATCAAAAGTATATAAAGGAAGTTTTACAACTTGTAATAAAAAGAAAGATGATAAATGTCCTCCTTGGGCAATTTACGCTGATGAGATAACCCACAAAAAAAAAGAAAAAAGACTAGAATATAAAAATGCCTGGCTTAAAATTTATGACAAACCTGTTCTATATTTCCCTTATTTTTTTCATCCAGACCCTACTGTTAAACGACAATCAGGCTTTTTAATGCCTACGTTTCAAAATTCTAATAATGCAGGTACGTCTCTTCAAGTCCCATACTACAAAGTTTTATCTGAAAGTAAGGACATGACATTATATCCAAGAATCTTTTTCGATAATGAAATTTTAATACAGTCAGAATACAGGCAAGCAAATAAAAATTCTGACTTCATTTTAGATTTCAGTATAAATAAAAGTAATAACAAAACAAAAAATCACTTTTTTGCTGATATTAATTCAAATAAGCAAAATAAGGCTATAGATATTCACTTAGAGACTGTTTCAAATGATCTCTATCTAAAAGAAAATAATATGACTTCAGCTATTAATAATGACAATTCTTTGCTTTATTCATATTTAAATTATAATTCTTTTAGTTTGGATAGCTCACTAGATGTAAGTTTTGAAATTTTTGAAGATTTAGAAAAAAATAAAACAGATAGATATGAGTATGTATTTCCAAATTTAAACTACACAAAGTATATTAATAATGAATTAAATCTAAACTCTCATGGTTATTATAAGATTTATGATACAAATTCAAAAGAAAATATTTTAATTAATGACTTAAAATATCAAACACTTTTTTCAAACAATCCATTGCTTAATGGGTTAAGAACAAATTATACTTTTGTTTTTAAGAATATTAATTCAAATTCAGAAAATTCAGAAAATTTTAAAGAAAACGAAAATGTTGAGTTGCTATCAAGTATTTTATTTGATGGTAATATTCCTTTAAAAAAAGAAACACAAAAATATAATAATTTATTAACTCCTAAGTTTTCATTAAGATATAGTCCAAATTCAACAAAAAATAATTCTAACTTAAATAAAAAAATAAACTACGATTCAATCTTTTCAATAGATAGAGTTGATAATAGCGCCGTAGAAGGAGGAGAATCTATTACTTTGGGAATTGATTATTCTTCAAGTAATAAAAATAATGAAGTTATCATTAAATCTTCTTTAGCAAATATTATTCGTTTGAATGAAAATGAAGATTTACCTCAAATACACGGTTTGTCTGAAAAAAGATCAGATTTAATTGGTAAATTTGAAATTATACCCTCGAAATTTTTTGATTTAAGTTATGAATATTCAATTGATAAAGATTTAAATCATTCAAATTATGACTTAATAAAAACTAATTTAAGTTTGAACAATTTTGTTACATCTTTTGAATTTTTAGAGGAAGATAATAAATTAAATCAAAATAGCTATTTAGCTAATTCTTCAAAATATAATTTTAATAATAATTACTCAATAAAATTCGAAACATCTAAAAATTTAGATAAAAATATCACTGATTATTATAATTTAATTTATGAATACGAAAATGATTGTTTGACAGCTGCAATTGAATATAACAAAAACTATTATACTGACGGAACAATGAAACCTGAAGAAAATTTTCTATTTTCGATTAAAATTATTCCATTTGGTAAAATAAACTCTCCTTCAATAGCTAAATGAAAAGAATAAACTTAATTTTTTTTTTTTATTTAATTTTAACAATATTTTGCTTTAACAATAATCTTAAAGCAGAAAAAAGTGTTAAAATAAAATTTTATATTGGAAATGAAATTATAACTAATGTTGATATTTTTAAAGAACAAAATTATTTAACGGCCTTAAACAATAATCTTAAAAATATTTCAAAAAAACAACTTTATCAAATAGCTGAGGATTCTATTATAAGAGAAAAAATAAAAAAAAACGAATTATTAAAATTTTTTGATTTTAATCTAAAAGATAATACATTGGAAAGGATTACTAAAAATTTTTATAAGAGACTTAATTTAAATAGTTTAGAAGAATTTGATATATATCTTAAAAAATATGATCTAAGGACAGAAGAAATAAAACAAAAACTTTATATTGAAGCTAAGTGGAATGAACTAGTTTTTAGAAAATACAAAAATCAAGTTACTATTAATGAAGAAAAATTAAAAAAAAAAATAAAAAATCAAAAAAATATATTAACTGAGTACAACTTAAGTGAAATACTATTTGAAATAAAATCAGGAGAGAAATTAACGCCTAAACATAACAAAATATTAAATAACATTAAATCTTCCGGATTTGAAAATAGTGCAAATTTATTTAGTATAAGCGATAGTTCTAAATTTGGAGGAAATTTAGGTTGGGTTAATGAAAATCAATTAAACGAAACATTATTAAAAATTATAAAACAACTTGATCTTAATGAATTTACTAATCCTATACAAACTGCAAATGGATATTTAATTGTTAGGTTAAATAAAAAAAGAGAAAAAGAAATTAAAATTGATTTTAATAATGAATTTAAAAGAGCTTTATCTAGAGAAAGAAATAGACAGTTAAATCAATTTTCATTAATTTACTATAATAAAATTAAAGAAAATATATTAATTAGTGAAAAATAATCCTATTTTAATCGTCCTTGGAGAACCAAATAGCATTTTTTCAGAAATATTAATTAAAACAATTAAAAAAAAAATAATTCATAAATTAAATAAACCAATAATAATTATTGGATCTGTTAATTTATTTAAAGCTCAAATAAAATTGTTAGGTTATTCATTGAAATTTAAAATCATAAATAAAGATAATTTAAAAGAACTAAAAAATAAAAATATTTATTTTATTGATATTAAATATGATTTTAGAAAAGCTTTCGACAAAATTAGTAAAAAATCAAATTCTTATATTAATTCCTCATTTCAAATAGCTTTTAAATTGTTAAGGCAAAAGTATGCTTCGGGAATGATAAACGGACCTATTTCAAAAAAACACTTTTTAATAAAAAAACACCTTGGAATTACTGAATTTATTTCAAAAAAAATTAAATCTAAAAAAAAGCCTACCATGCTAATTTACAATTCAAAATTTTCAGTTTGCCCAGTTACTACACATCTTCCAATTAATAGGGTTGCAAAAAATTTGACTAAAAAAAAAATTATCAACGATATTTTAAATATATTTAATTTTTACGAAAAAACTTTAAAAAGAAACCCTAAAATAGCTGTTTTAGGATTGAATCCTCATTGCGAAACGGTAGATATAGTAAGCGAAGAACAAAAAGTTATTAATCCTTCAATTAAATACTTAAAAAAGAAAAAAATTAAAGTTGCAGGTCCATTTTCTGCAGATACTTTTTTTTCAAATGAAAATTTAAAAAAATATGACGTAGCAGTTGGAATGTACCATGATCAAGTATTAACACCGATGAAAACATTATTCAAATTTGATGCTATAAATTTAACTTTGGGATTACCTTTCTTTAGGGTTTCGCCCGATCACGGTATAAATTATTTAATGATCGGGAAAAAAAAATCTAAACCTGATTCTTTAATTTCTTGCATCAATTTTCTTAGAAAAGTTCAATGAAAGTAATACCTAAAAAGAGTTTGGGACAAAATTTTTTAATAGATAATAGTATTATTAATTCTATTGTTGAGGCTGGCAATTTATCTAATGAAGATAATATAATTGAAATAGGGCCTGGAACAGGCAACTTAACTAAAAAAATTTTATCTAAAAAACCAAAAAAATTATTTGTTATAGAAAAAGATAGTATATTAGCTAAAGAATTAAAAAATAAATTTGATAATAAAATTAATATATTAAATGAAGATATACTCAAAATAGACGAAAGAAAATTGTTGCATGATAGAATAATTGTTTTTGGTAATTTACCCTATAATATTTCAACAAAGATACTTATTAAATGGATAAGATATGAAAATTTAAATAAAAAATTTAAAAAATTTATTCTTATGTTTCAAAAAGAAGTGGCTGATAGGATTATCTCGGAAACTAATAAAAAAAGTTATGGAAGGTTAACAATATTGTCTTTTTGGAAAATGAATGTTAAAAAAATTATCGATGTTCCTTCAAAGTCTTTTTTTCCAATTCCTAAAGTTGATAGTTCAGTTTTAATATTTGAACCAAAAAATGAATTTTTTAAAATAAATAATGTCAAAAATCTAGAAAAAATAACTAATATTTTTTTTAATCAAAGAAGAAAAATGATTAACAAAACACTTAAGCAAATTTTTAAAAATACAGAAAAAATTTCAGAAAAGTTGAGTTTAAATCCTAGTGATAGACCACAAAACTTACATCCTATTAAATTTTTTGAAATTTGTAGAGAATATGAAAAATTAATTTCTTAGATTTTTAATATGCTCTTCTATTATTTTTTTGTTATATTTTAACTCTAAATTTTTAATTTTATTTAGCAAATATTCCATTATTTCATCATAACATTTTTCAAGATTATCGTTAATCACCACAAAATCATAATTTTTCCAATGTTCTATATCTTTGGTAAATTTATTCATTCTCTGATCTACTATATTTTTATCTTTCATGTCTCTATTTCTTAATCTTTTGAATAATTCGTTTTTACTTGGTGGAAGTATAAAAAAAGTTATCAATTTATAATTTAAGTTTTGACGTTTAATTTGTTCAGTTCCTTGCCAATCAATATCAAATATTACGTTTTCACCTTTATTTAGATTGTCAAATACTTTTTTTTTTGAAGATCCATAATAATTTTCAAATACTTTTGCATACTCTAAAAACTCATTATTTTTTATTTTTTTTTTCAAAATCTTTATTAGATACAAAATAATAATCTTTTCCATTAACTTCATTTGTTCTGGGTTTTCTTGTAGTATGAGAAATTGAAATATTGTAGTTATTAACTTGGGCAATCTTTTTAACTAGAGTAGTTTTACCGGCTCCGGATGGTGATGATAGAACTATAATTACTCCGTCTTTATTAAAAGACATTTTTTTGAATGATTAATTTGCTTTGCTCTCTATAAATTTCACAGCATCACCAACTGTAAGAATTTTTTCTGCTTCACTATCAGAAATTTCAGATCCAAACTCTTCTTCAAAAGCCATTACCAACTCTACTGTATCTAAACTATCTGCTCCTAAATCATCTATGAAGCTAGCTTCTTCAGTAACTTTTGCTTCATCAATTCCCAAGTGGTCTGCAACAATTTTTTTTACTTTGCTTGATATATCTTCTGACATAATTAAATCCTTTGTGTTAATTCGTTATTAGTTAATAAAATTTTTTTGTCAAGACATATACATGCCTCCATTAACATGTAAAGTTTCTCCTGTTATATATGAGGCTTCATCAGAAGATAAAAAAGCAACTGAATTCGCCACATCTTCACCTTTCCCCAATCTTGCCATAGGTATTCTGGATGTTAGAACTGCTTTAACACTCTCAATAATATTATCTGTCATTCTAGACTGAATAAAACCGGGTGATATACAGTTTATTGTAATATTTTTTTTTGCATACTCATTAGCTAAAGATTTTGTCATCCCTATGATGCCTGCTTTAGTTGCAGCATAATTTGATTGTCCTGGATTACCTGTGTGACCAACTACCGAAGTAATATTCACAATTCTTCCATATTTATTCTTTAACATTTTTTTGATTGCATATTTTGATAGTAAAAAAGTAGAGCTTAAATTTATATCAATAACTTTTTTCCATTCATCATAATTCATTCTTAATGATAAGTTATCTTTATTTATTCCTGCATTATTAACAAGTATATCTATTCCGGTTAACTGTGTGGATGCATTATCAATAAATTCTTCTATTTTTAAATGGTCAGAAATATCAAATTTTAGTACTTGGATTTTAGGAAAATCTTTTTTTAATAAATCTAGTTTTTCTAAATTTGTTCCTGTCGCTAAAACATTGCCATCTAAGGAAACAAATCTTTTTACTATTTCTCTTCCTATACCACCAGTAGCCCCTGTTACTATAATTTTTTTATTTTTAAAATTAATCATTTAAAGAAATTAAATTTAAATCCTCATGACGGTTTATTGTATTAACACTTACATTTCTATCTATTCTTTTTACTAAACCTGAAAGTACTTTTCCAGGTCCAATTTCAATAAATTTGGAAACACCTTTATTTATCATGTATAATATACTTTCTCTCCATCTGACTGGGCTTTCGATTTGTCTTATTAGTAATTTTTTGATACTTTCTGGTTCTTGAGCCTCTAAAGCAGTTACATTTGAAATAATAATATTTTGAGGTCTTTTAAAATTACAAGTTAAAATTTTATCCTTCATGATGTTGGTTGCATGATTCATTAATTTACAATGAAAAGGTGCGCTTACTGGAAGTTTAACATTTTTTATTTTTTCATTATTTAAATCTATAATTAATTTTTCTAAATCTGAATTAAGTCCACTTAAAACTACTTGTCCATTAGAATTATCATTAGCTAAAAAGCAATTATATTTATCTTTATTTTTTTTTAATAAATTAGTTATGTGGTTAATTTCTGAACCTAGTACGGCAACCATTCCTCCACTTCCTTTTGGGACTGAGTATTGCATAGCTTTACCTCTATCATTCAATAATTTTATTGCACTCTTAAAGTCTAAAGAACCACTAGCAGCAAGAGCAGAATACTCTCCAAGTGAATGACCAGCAAAATATTTTGCTTCTCTTAAATCTATATGACTATCTCTTTTAATCATTTCAAATATTGATAAACTGGATAATAAAATTGCAGGCTGGGTATTTTCAGTTAAATTTAAATCCTCCTGGGATCCCTCAAACATAATTTGGCTTAAAGAATATCCTAGGATTTCATCAGCAATTTTAAAAAGTTCTCTAACGTAAGAGTATTTATCATACAAGTCCTTTGTCATACCAACGCTTTGCGAACCTTGTCCTGGAAAAATTACTGAAAACATAGAATTTTATTATAAATATATAGTTTTTTTGTGTTGTAATTAAATTTTTATAATAGTATATCCCTTTTTCTTAATACATTAAAATATGAACTTTTACGAGCATACAATAGTTGCAAGACAAGATACTAGTCCAAGTCAATTAAAGCTAATGCAAGAAAAATATACTAATTTAGTTAATTCAAATAATGGAAAAGTAGTTAAAGCTGAAAATTGGGGACTATTGAATTTATCTTATATAATTAAAAAAAATAAAAAAGGTAATTATATTCATTTTAAAATTGAAGGAGATGGAAAAACAATAAACGAGTTAGAAAAAAACGAAAAAATAGATAAGAATCTATTAAGATTTTTGACAGTTAAAGTAAAAAAACTAGATTTAAAGACAAATTATTTTGAAAAAAAAATTGATGAAAGTAAGGAAAAATAATAACAAAAAAATATGAAAAAATTTAATAGAAAAAAAAAAAGTAGTCAGAATACTTTTTCTAAATTAAGTATATTTCAGCCTCAAAAGTATAGATTCAAAAAAAAATGTCCTTTGTCTGGCAAGGGAGCTCCGAATGTAGATTATAAAAATATTAGGTTACTAAAAAAATATATTACTGAAAATGGAAAAATACTTCCTTCAAGAATTACTTCTGTAAGTCAAAAAAAACAAAGAGAATTATCAATTTCAATAAAAAGAGCTAGAAACTTGGCATTATTATAATGAAAGTAATTTTATTAGAAAATCTTAGAAAAATTGGATCAATTGGAGATGTGATTGAAGTAAAAAGAGGTTATGCAAGAAATTATTTAATATCAAAAAAAAAAGCTCTTTTTGCTTCCAAAGAGAATATAAGTGAAGTTCAAAAAATTAAGTCTCAACTTTCGAAGAAGGATGAAGATAGAAAAAAAGAAGCCAAATCTATTCATGAACAAGTTAAGAAAAAAATATTTGAAGTAAAAAAATTAGCTACTGAAAATAAAGAACTTTACGGTTCTGTAAAACCAACAGAAATAGCAAAAATACTCTATGAAGTTGAAAAAATTAAAATTAATCCTTCGTTGATACAACCAAGCCAAGATATCAAATCAGTTGGTACATTTAAAGTAACATTAAATTTGCATCCTGAAATTCAATCAGAAATATCTATTAAAGTAATATCGGAAGATATCAAATAATTATACATTTTTTTCCCCAGTGTAATTTAAATATTGATTAAGTTTTCCAATTTAATAAATCATTTATATGGAAAAAAAACTTAACATTATTCATAATGAAATTAATCAACTTCCAAACAATATAGAAGCAGAACAATCTGTTATTGGATCTATATTGCTTACAAATGAAATATTTGATGACGTTAATATTATTGTAAATAATAAAAATTTTTTTGATCCAATGCATCAAAGAATTTTTAGTGCTATTGAAAAACTAATTTTTAGCGGAATGCTTGCAAACCCAATAACTCTTAAAAATTATTTTGAAAATGAAAAAGATGAAATAAATATCCCAGATTATTTAGTTAAGATTACTAAATTTTCAACTTCTTCAAGACAAGCAATTGAATACTCAAAATTAATTTATGATTTGTTTGTAAAAAGGGAATTGATTAAAATATCTGAAAATATAACTGACGCTGCTAAATTAAATGATCTAAATACTGATGGACAAAAATTAATTGAAACTTTTGAAAAGTCACTTTTTGATCTTGCTGAAAAAGGATCTTTAAGTTCATCGCTTGTAAAATTTGATGAAGCAATGAAGATGACTATTGAGATGGCAACAAGTGCATATAAGAATGAAGAAGGTATTGTAGGTGTGCCTACAGGTTTAACTGCTTTAGACGATAGATTGGGAGGACTACATAAATCAGACTTGGTTATAATAGCTGGAAGACCTTCTATGGGTAAAACAGCATTAGCAACAAATATAGCTTTTAATGCAGCAAAAAAAATTCAAGAAGATGGTAGAAAATCTACAATAGCTTTTTTTTCTTTAGAAATGTCATCAGAACAACTTTCAACAAGAATTATAGCTGAACAATCAAGAATTAAATCAAATGATATAAGAAGAGGAAAAATTAGTGAAGATCAATTTGATAAATTTATAGAAACTTCAAAAAATATTTCAGAACTCCCTTTATATATCGATGAAACTCCTGCAATTAGTATAGCTGCTTTAAGCAACAGAGCCAGAAGAATTAAAAGGCTCTATGGATTAGATATGGTTGTAGTCGATTATATTCAGTTGATGAGAGCTGCTAACTTTAAAGATGGAAGAGTGCAAGAAATTTCGGAAATAACCCAAGGATTAAAGGCGCTAGCAAAAGAACTTTCGGTCCCTGTACTAGCTTTGTCGCAACTTTCAAGAGCAGTTGAACAAAGAGATGAAAAAAAACCACAACTTTCCGATCTAAGAGAGTCTGGTTCAATAGAACAAGATGCCGATGTAGTGATGTTTGTTTATAGAGAGGCATATTATTTGGAAAGAAAAGAACCTAGACCTGCTACTGTTGAACATGCAGATTGGCAAAATAAGATGAACGAAGTATCAAGTTTTGCTGAAATTATAATTGGGAAACAAAGACACGGCCCTACTGGTAATGTTATGTTGGAATTTGAGGCTATGTTCACCAAATTTAAAGATATTCAAAATCAATAATTTCAAATATAAAAAGAAATATTGATGATAGAGAAATTTTATCAAAAAAATATTATTGAAAAACCAAAACTAATTTTTATCCTTTTAATATTTAGTCTGTTATTTTTTGGATATAATGCAAAAAACTTTAGATTAGATGCATCTTCAGAAACTTTATTAATAGAAGGTGATCCTGATTTAGCTTATTTAAATGAAATTAATAGTAGATATGGAGCTAAGGAATTTCTTGTTCTAACATATTCGCCTAACGAAGATATTACATCAGAAAGTTCAATTAATAATTTATTAAGTTTAAAATATAAAATTCAAAGTTTAGATTGGGTTCATAATGTCATAACTGTTTTAGATATTCCTCTTTTAAATAGCACAGATCAAACATTAAATGAGAAACTAAAAAATTTTAGCACTCTTAAAAGTGAAGGTATTGATAAAAAAGAAGGATTTAAAGAAATTTTAAACAGTCCAGTTTTTAGAAATTTTGTGGTTAGTGAAGATGGTAAAACAACAGGAATAATTGTTTATATAAAAGAAAAAGAAGTTGAACCTAAGTTTAATAATAAATTAGAAAAGGCAAATTATAGAGATAAGATCAAAAGAAAAAATCATCAAAATATTTTAGAAATAAGAGAAGTTATAAGCAGCTATCAAAATGTAAGTAAAATACATCTTGGAGGTATACCAATGATTGCGGATGATATGATGTCTTATATAAAAAATGATATTATTTTTTTTGGCGGTGGAGTATTATTATTTATAATTACTACACTTTGGTTTGTTTTTAGAAAACTGATATGGATAATCATTCCAATTTCAAGCTGTATATTTTCTGTTATAGCTATGATTGGTATACTTGGAATCTTGGGATGGAAAGTTACAGTAATTTCCTCAAACTTTATTGCTCTAATGTTAATTTTAACAATGGCTATGAATATTCATATGAGTACAAGATTTTTACAATTAAATAATCAATTTCCAAATTTACCTAAAAGTAAATTAATTTTAAAAACATCAGGTAAAATGTTTTGGCCAATTATATATACTGTTTTAACAACCATTTGTGCTTTCTTATCTTTGGTGATTAGTGAAATCAAACCAATTATTGATTTTGGTTGGATGATGACTTTTGGATTGATTACTTCATTTACTGTTACATTCACTTTGCTCCCAACTTTATTAAATTTTTTTCAAAACAAAAATGCCATGGTATTAACACAACAAAAATCTTTAATTACAAATAACCTCAGTAAATTCTCTTTGAATAATAAAAAAATCATATTTGCAGTATCAATTGCAGCAATGATATTAAGTATATACGGTATAGGTAAATTAGAGGTTGAAAATAGTTTTATAAATTACTTTAAAAAAGACACCGAAATTTATAAAGGAATGAAATTAATTGATGATAAACTTGGTGGTACCACTCCTCTTGAGGTAATAATAAAATTTCCTGTATCTCAAGAAATTCCTGAAACAGAAGATGATGACTGGGATGACTTGGGTACTGGAAGCGATGAAAAATATTGGTTTACTAAAGATAAGATAGAAAAAATTAATAAAGTGCATAAATATTTAGAAGACCAACCTTCCGTAGGAAAAGTATTATCTTTTTCATCAATAGTAGAGGTTGCTACATCATTAAATAACAACAAACCTCTTGGTACGTTAGAAATGGGCGTACTCTATTCTAAAATTCCAGAAACAATTAGAAAAGAAATTGTAGATCCATATATTTCTATAAAAGACTCTGAAGCAAGAATTAATTTAAGAATAAAAGATTCTGACCCTAATTTAAAAAGGAATGAATTAATTAAAAAAATTAATTATGATCTTGAAAATAAACTTGGTTTTAAAAAAGATGAATTTAAATTAGGAGGAGTATTAATTTTATTTAATAATCTATTACAAAGTTTGTTTAAATCTCAAATACTCACATTGGGCTTTGTAATGATGGGGATATTTGCTATGTTTTTAATTCTTTTTAGAAATGTTAAATTGTCATTAATAGGTGTTATACCAAATTTTATAGCAGCCTTTTTCATATTAGGAATTATTGGTCTGCTAAATATACCATTAGACATGATGACAATTACAATCGCAGCAATAACTATAGGTATAGCGGTAGATAATAGCATTCATTATATTTATAGATTTAAAGAAGAATTTATTAATTTTAAAGATTATAATAAAACAGTTGAATATTGCCATTCTACAGTAGGTATCGCAATTCTAAATACCTCAATAACAATAGTTTTTGGATTTTCAATTTTAGTTTTTTCAAACTTTATCCCAACAATTTATTTTGGAATATTTACAGGTATAGCAATGATGTTGGCGATGATATTAGTTTTAACTCTTTTACCCGCTTTATTGCTAGTTATTAAACCATTTAAAATAAATTAATGGATAGACTTTTAGAGTTTTTTCAACTTACTTATTCTTTTGATTTAATTTACGTTTTTATAACAATCCTATCTTTAATTAAGTGCACAAAAAAAGGTTTTGTATTAAGTTTACTTTCTGCTTCGAAATGGCTGTTGGCATATGTAATTACATTATTTTTATTTCCAAAAGCAAAACCATATATAAAAAATTTTATTGATAATGAATTTATATTGGATATTGGTTTAGGAATTTCACTATTTATTTTAATTATATTTTTAATTTTAATGCTAAACAAAAGTATAAGTAAAATAGTAACTTATTCGGGAATTGGAAACCTTGATAAAATTTTTGGCTTTTTCTTTGGTTTTATTAGAGGTTACATTATTGCGGTATGCATCTTTGCAACCTCAGATATAATATACAATCATAATAAATGGCCTTTGAATTTAAAAAAATCTTATTTTTTTACTTTAGTTGAACAAGGAAGCAACTATCTTATAAAAGAATTTCCTGATAAAAAAGAATACGAAGATGCAAAAGAAAAAGTTCAAGAACTATAATCCTAAAATTAAAGAAGAATGTGGAGTTTTTGGGATTAGTAATAATGATGATGCTTCAGCTCTTGTTGCACTTGGATTGCATGCTCTTCAGCATAGAGGACAAGAAGGTTGTGGAATAGTTGCTTTTGATGGTAAACAATATCACTCAGAGAAAAAATTTGGTTTAGTAGGTGACAATTTTAGTAATGAAAAAGTTTTAAAAAATTTAAAAGGTAAGTATGCAATTGGTCACAATAGATATAGTACGACAGGAGGCACAACCTTAAGAAATATTCAGCCCTTTTTTGCAGATACAAATGCTGGCGGAATATGTATCTCACATAATGGTAATCTAACTAATGCAATTACTTTAAGATCAAAACTAGTTAAAGAAGGTTCAATATTTCATACTACCTCTGACACAGAAACAATTGTACAACTTATCGCAAAATCAAAAAGATCAAAAACTATTGATAAAATAATAGATGCTTTGTTTCAAATACAGGGTGGATATGCCTTAACAATGCTAACTCAAAATATATTAATTGGGGTTAGAGACCCTTTCGGTATCAGACCTTTAGTTATTGGTAAGTTAAAAAATTCTTATGTATTAGCTTCTGAGACTTGCGCGTTAGATATAATTGGTGCAAAATATATCAGAGAAGTGAAAAATGGTGAGATTGTGATAATCCGTGATGATAAAATCGATAGTATAAAACCGTTTCCAGAAAAAAAAGTTAGACCTTGTGTATTTGAATATATTTATTTTTCTAGACCAGATAGTCTTCTAAATGGCAGATCAGCCTACGAATATAGAAAAAACTTTGGAGCTGAACTTGCTAAAGAAGATAATATTGTTGGAGATATTATAGTGCCAGTGCCTGACTCGGGAAATGCAGCTGCTTTGGGATACAGTCAACAAACAAAAAAAACGTTTGAATTAGGTCTTATTAGAAACCATTATGTTGGAAGAACATTTATTGAACCATCTCAAAAAATTAGAAGCTTAGGAGTAAAATTAAAATTAAATCCAAATCAGTCTTCCATTGTAAACAAAAAAATTATTCTTGTAGATGACTCGTTAGTTAGAGGTACAACGAGTCACAAAATAGTAAAAATGTTATACGACTCTGGAGCTAAAGAAGTTCATATGAGAATTGCGTGCCCTGAAATTAAATTCCCAGATTTTTATGGAGTTGATACTCCTACAAAAAAAGAACTTTTAGCTGCAAATAAAAATAATAAAGAAATTTGCGAATATATTGGAGCAAAAAGTATAAAATTTTTATCTATAGATGGTTTATATAAAGCTATGGGTTATGAAAAAAGAAATAGTAACTATCCTCAATTGACAGATCATTATTTTACTGGAGATTATCCAGTTAAACCTATAGATAATTTAGGTGATGATAAAATTACTCATCTTTCTTTATTAAGCACGGTATCAAATAGTTAATTATGAACAAAGTAAAATTTACAGAAATGAAGTTTGGTACGAAAGAAGATTACTTACTTTTAGATAAACATGAAAAAAAATATATAGAAGGAACAGCCGACAGACTTTTAAATTTTATGTCAAGTTTAAACTCAACCTTAGAAGGATATCAAGTTTCAAGATTAGAGCACTCATTGCAAAGTGCAACAAGAGCTTTGAAAGATAAAGCTGATGAAGAAATGATTGTAGCTACACTTTTTCACGACATTGGAGACGAACTTGCTCCTTTAAATCATTCAGAATATGCAGCTGCAGTTATTAAGCCATATGTTAGTGAAAAAACACACTGGGTAATTGAAAAACATGGAGAATTTCAAATGTATTATTATGCTCATCATTTAGGTGCAAATAGAAATCAAAGAGAAAGATATAAAGGACATAAATACTACATTGATACAGTTAAATTTTGTGAAGATTGGGATCAAAAATCCTTTGACCCCAATTATAAAAGCTTAAAATTAAAAGATTTTGAACCTTTGGTTAAAAAAATCTTTTCAAGAAAACCTTATTCTAACTAAGCTTTATTTCTATAATCTTTTATATGTTTTGGTATTCTTTTATTAATTCCAAACATATAGTGATTTTCCATATTTTCTCTATATTTGCTAGCAGGAACTTTTAAACCAACTGCTTCTGCAACTTCTCTAATTAACATTGGATTTGCTCCGCAACAAACACCTAAATAATTTATTCCTAAGTCGTAAGCTTCTTTTGCAAATTTTCCAATTTCATATCTACTGCATTGCATT
>MDTG01153423.1_pt1 | contig 17864 bp, 19 predicted proteins | sample 811421 | NCBI WGS metagenome assembly MDTG01 (sample SAMN05326645, study PRJNA326480) | marine metagenome | isolation source: seawater | place: Pacific Ocean: South East | collected 2011 | reverse complement strand
GTCTGACAACTGGTCATAAAGACAACGGCCAAGTTGTCCGTCGCGACCCAAAACGAGCAATTTCATAGAGCTAGATCTACCAATCTTTTCGCATCGGCATCCTTGCGACTTAGTATTGGTTCAGTTGTAGGCCAATTGATTCCTAGGTCAGGATCATCCCATAGGAGACTTACTTCATCTGAGGGATCGTAATAATCGGTACATTTATACTCAAAGTCCGCTACGTCCGATAACACTAGAAAGCCGTGTGCGAATCCTGGAGGCACCCAGATCTGCGTTTTATTATCCTCAGATAAAATGACCCCCTCCCACTTTCCAAAAGTGGGGGAACCTGATCGAATATCCACTGCTACGTCAAAAACTTTGCCTCTAACCACTCTGACTAATTTACCTTGCGGCCTCTTTCTCTGAAAATGCAGGCCCCGAAGCACATCTTTTGATGATCGAGAGTGGTTGTCTTGAACAAACGGCAAACTTATCCCAAGCATTTCTTGATACCTATTTACGTGAAAGCTCTCTAGGAAAAATCCCCTATCATCACCAAACACTTTAGGCTCGATAATACTGCAACCTTGGAGTTTGGTACTAATCACTTGCATTAGTAACCACCGGCTACCTTTGCTAAGTAATTACCATAGTTCGTTTTTTTTAATACATCAGCTTGCCTCAACAAAGAATCCTTTGTAATCCACCCCTGTCGAAACGCAATCTCCTCCAAGCAAGCAATTTTCAAGCCTTGGCGACCTTCGACAGTTTGCACGAACTGACCAGCCTCAATTAATGAATCATGCGTTCCTGTATCGAGCCAAGCAAAGCCTCGTCCCAAGATTTGCACCTCTAAATCCCCCCTTTCTTGATAGGCATTATTAACGTCTGTTATCTCCAACTCTCCTCGGGCTGAAGGATTAATAGATTTAGCTATTTCTACTACATCATTATCGTAAAAATACAGCCCCGTAACCGCATAACTCGATTTTGGCTCAGCGGGTTTTTCTTCGATGGAGCGAACCTTGCCTTTTCTATCAAAAGTAACAACTCCGAAGCGCTCTGGGTCCTTAACATGATAACCAAAAATAGTTCCGCCCTCCGTCTTGGAAGTCGCAGCCTTTAAGTGAACAGAAAAATTTTGACCGTAAAAGATGTTATCTCCTAATATGAGAGCGGCGTTTTCATAGCCGATAAAGTTCTCGGCGATCAAAAAGGCTTGAGCAAGACCGTCTGGCTTTGGCTGAACTGCGTACTGGAACACAACGCCGAATCTGGAACCATCCCCTAGCAATCGCTGATAGCCAGCGATATCATCTGGTGTCGAAATAATTAGAATCTCTTTGATACCTGCCAGCATCAATACCGAGACTGGATAATAAACCATAGGTTTATCGTAGACGGGTAGCAGTTGCTTCGAAACAACCATTGTAATTGGATGCAGCCGAGTTCCAGCGCCGCCTGCCAATACTATTCCTTTAAATCTATTACTCACGATAGTCTCCAAATCGTTGTAGGCGGTACGCTCCCGAAAGTACCCTTTCCCACCAAAATCGGTTTTTTAAGTACCATTGTACGGTTTTCCGCAATCCCGAATTGAATGTTTCTTGAGGCACCCAACCCAGTTGACTTTTGATTTTTGAGGCATCTACGGCGTAACGGGTATCGTGGCCCGGCCGGTCTTGAACAAAAGTTATTAAATCTTTGTAGCTCTTAACACCTGCAGGACGATCAACACCAAGTTCTTCAAGAAGATCACAGATAGTTTCGACCACTTCGAGGTTTGTTTTTTCATTGTGCCCGCCGATGTTATAGGTCTGGCCGACCTCTCCATGATCCATAATTTCTCTTAGCGCTCTCGCGTGGTCGTTAACGTAGAGCCAATCTCGAATTTGTAGCCCATCACCATAAAGTGGGAGTGGCCTCGCATTGAGAGCATTTAGGATTACATGTGGTATGAGCTTCTCCGGGAATTGGTGTGGGCCATAATTGTTAGAGCAATTAGTAACTATTACTGGCAGACCGTAGGTCCGACCCCAAGCTCTCACTAGGTGATCTCCTCCCGCTTTCGTTGCTGAATAAGGGGAGGACGGTTGATAGGGCGTGTGCTCGGTAAACGAGTCAGCACCTGCATCTAGATCGCCGTATACCTCATCGGTGGAGACATTGTGAAACCTAAATGAATCCTGTTTTTCTCTATCAAGCGTCTGATAATATTCCTTCGCAGCCTCGAGCAGATTGAAAGTTCCGAGTATATTGGTCTCCAGAAACTCGCTTGGGCCATCGATCGATCGATCCACGTGACTTTCCGCTGCAAGGTGAATGATATAATCTGGATTAACTTTAAAGATTATTTCTGTTATCTCCCTTCGATTTTTTATGTCCTCCCTAATAAATTGATAACGCTCAGAAGGCGGCTTTTCAGGGAGGGATTCTAAATTGCCAGCGTAAGTAAGCTTGTCGACATTTACGATTCGGTGAAAAGTCTCGGAAATCAAGTGTCTTATCAGGGCTGATCCAATGAATCCGGCACCTCCAGTTACGAAAATCGTCTTACGCATATTCTCCTTAGATGACTAACAATACTTATGACCACTTAATGATCTTATCAACTACTGATACCAAAAGGGCGCCTAAAAATTATCACAAGGAGCTCTCCGTTTTTAGCAAGCATCGCTCTGACTGGGTCGTAGGGATAATCATAGATTCCTGAGGGCCGAACTTCCACCGATTTAGCCTGACAAGGAATTCAAAACAGTTGTCGCTTTGTCTAGGCCATGCTGTCAGATAAAATCGTAGGCCAGGTATTTGGCGGTCGTAAAAGTGTGTTATCTAAATTTCAGTGCTTTATAAACGCCCGCTTTAACGTTAGTTGGGAGCAGCTCGTAAGTAGCAATAAGCAAGCAAGATAGATAATCGACTGGCCCCCTTACGTTTTTTCTCCTCGCTAAAAAATTATATCTGTAGTGGCTTTTTGATCTGATGACATGCTCTAGAGTGTGCTCAACACAGATGTCGGCTAGGTTACTGAAGCTACAATTCATGGACCGGAGCCGTAACCAAAGCTCAAGATCCTCCGAATACTGAAATTTTTCATCGTAAGGATTGCTCCGTAGTAATTCTGCCTTAGCCATAATGGATGGATGAGCTATCGGACAGCTCCAGTTAAGTTGAGATTTGATCTCAGAGTCCGATGAAGGTAATGATGAAAAGAATTTTCGGCCTTGATAATTATAGGAAATGTTTGTCCCAAGAACATCGACATTTGGATTTTCCAATAAAAAAGCAATTTGTTTTTCAAAACGATCAATGTGATTTATATCACTATCATCAACCCTAGCTATGTATTCGCCTCTGCTCAGAGAGATGCCGAGATTGAGTGCGGAAGCTATTCCTTTCTTAAATCCCTGTCTGTACCGTAAAAAAGGAAAGGGTTTGCTTATAGTTTTTATAGCCTCACTATGCTCATCATCACTATCGTCTACCAAATAACAAACGAAATCCTTATAAGATTGATTCTCCAGTGATACCAGGACTGCCTCAAGCGCCGAAACGTTCGAATTATATGTCGGTAAAATAACCGATAGGCTTTCAGCCTCTTTCATCCGCTACAATTTCCTCTATTGTCTTCGCGATCGCTTCAATTGAGGAAAATTGGGGTCTCCAACCAGAATCGAGCAACTTACCGACATCAAAGCTATATCGCGGAACATCTCCAAGCCAACCTTTATCAGATTTTTGGTATGTAATTTCCGCGTCAGGGTTCAAATAATCTCTTACGCTCTCGGCAATTTTGCTGACGGACACCCCCAGATCTGTATTACCAATATTTATAACGTTAAAACGTTCGTTAAATTCGTTTTGAACGTGCAAAATTGCTGCCACTAAGTCCACGACATGCAGATATATTTTCTGTTGGGTACCGTTCCCAAGCACTTCTAACTTATTTTGTGCGGAGCCTGACAAATTCCTCACGAAATCCAGTACGACACCATGCGTCGCTGGAGTTCCAACAACATTTGGGAACCTAAAGATGTTAACTTTTTGCAAGCAGCTCTCTGTATACGCAGAAATCAAAGCCTCTGACGCTAACTTCATGGCTCCATAATTAGATATTGGCCTCAAAGGACCAAGAGACTCGATCAATTGGGTGTCCGCCCAGTCCCCATAAACGGCTGAGCTGGAAGCAAAATTAAACTCATCAATACCGAACTTTCTGCACGCTTCGAGCAAATTAAGAGTTGTCATGAAAGTGTCGTTTAGGTCAACGTTCGGATTTTTTATACCCGAAACGATATCTGAATTAGCTGCCAGGTGCCAAATTACGCAGGGTTGCCCTTTTATCTTGTCGGACAAAAAGTCAAAACACTCCGTCGTGTCTTTGGCTTTTGATAGATCCACATCAAGACTGACAATGTTTTCTTGATCAAAATCCTCTCGTAATCCTAGAGAGTAATTATCAAGCACGAAAACTCCGAGAGAGTCGCTCAATCTTGGCGCGAGATTTCTGCCAATGAAGCCTGCGCCTCCCGCAATTATATGAATTTTATTCGATATCAAAGTTACAGATAGACTTCATCACCAAGTGGCCGAATGACAGATGGATGTCTTCGCAAATCTGCATGTCGTATGAAGGGACATGAAAAGAATAGTCTCCGTATGCTTTGAGTTTACCTCCGTCGAAGCCTACGACGGTCAGGATATCCACTCCAAGTTCTTTCGCGGTGGTAGCCGCCTTTATTACGTTTGGGGAGTTACCACTGCCAGATACAATCACAAGAAGATCTCCTGGGTCCGCGACGGCTAAAAGCTGCCCAGAAAAAACGTCATCGTATGAGACATCGTTACCAAAGGCAGTAATCAACCCCAGATTATCAGCAAGACACATGCCACGAAATTTATTCCCCGTGGACAGATTATACATTTTCGACCAGTCAGTAATATAGTGGCTTGCTGTAGAGGCGCTACCGCCATTTCCGCAAGTAAAGATCTTCTTATTCTCTTTGACATGCGACTCTACATATCCAATGCAGGATGAGATTTCTGCCTCCGATATCGTCGAAAAAATCCGATAATGCTCGTCTACATACCTTTTAGTGGAAAACTTCATTAAATCCCTCCGTATATTATCTCGGAACCATTAGGGTTCATCTTAAAATCTACCAGCACATGATCTGATAACGAATCCTCGACAGCGCCTCGCCTGTCGATATCGTCGACGACAAAGGTCATAAACCCGCCGCCGCCCGCGCCCAACAACTTTCCACCACTTGCGCCGGCTTTAATTGCTTTTTGGTAGATCGAGTCGATCAGGTTATTTGCAATCTCTGAAGATAGGGATGCTTTCAGCTCCCAATTATAGTGCATCAGCTTTCCGATCTCCAAAAAGTCGTCGTTTTTAAGCGCCGCTACAAATTCATCCACAAGAGACACCATCTGTTTCAAAACTCCAATCTTGTTTTTGTCTCTCTTTAATGACATCGATTTCTGCTCAAGTATAGTGGAAGCTGACCTCGAACCGCCAATGTAAATGGAAATCAGATGGTTATTTAGGAAGTACTCCATCTGTTCACTGATGACTACATTACTGTTAGTAACAGCCCCATTCTCGTGGAATTGGTATTCCCGTAGGCCGCCAAAAGACGCGGCATATTGGTCTTGTTTGCCTATCATATTACCGCAAAGATTTATCTCAAGATTGCATGCTTTTTCAGCGTAATAATCCGGGAAGTTAGATCTTCCAAAGAAGGAGTCTAAACTTTTATATAAGCCAACGCTGAATGAACTCGAGGAGCCAAGACCCGAACCATTACTTGGTATGTCTGCGGCGGAAATAATCTCTAAGTTTTCCTGCACTTTGGCTTCCAGCAGTGCATTTCTGATATAGGGATGTTGGATATCAGTGACATTTAAAACATTTTCCGTAGATGAATAACTGCACCTAAATCCACGTTCGAAGCGCTTTTTTACAATGACGTAGACGCTATGATTTATAGCGGAAGAGACTACTTTTCCAGGGCCATTCTGTTGATAAAATGCTGGGAGATCTGAACCCCCTCCTACAAAACTCATTCTCAAAGGTGTTTTTGAAATAATCATTCGAGAGCCAATATCTTTTCTACTTCCTTCAGAAGATCCTGAGTATTCGATTTGATTTTTACTGCCCGTACATTTGCTCTCGTTGCCGCGATCACATCCACGTCAGAGTCCCCGATCATATAACATTGACTCAAAACTAAGGAATGTTTGATAGCCATCTGATAGAGCATCCCTGGCTCCGGTTTTCTACAACAACAATTGAACTTCAGTTCGGAAATCTCGTCCGGAAAACCTCCGTCAGGATGATGAGGACAATATATCAAATCGTCCAAGAAGCAATTGTTGTTACCCAGCTCGCTTTCGATATAGTCATGGATATACTCAAGTTCAGATTCGGAAATATCTCCCCGCGCTATAATAGGTTGATTGGTTACAACGATACACAAATACTTAGATTGATTTATCAACCGAATGGCCGCGAAAACTGAAGGATGTATTTCTATCTGCTTGGGATTGGTCACATAACCATTAAGGCGGTTAATTACACCGTCTCGGTCAAGAAAAATTGCTTTTCTAGGCGCTTTTGAACGCGATTCGATATATCCCGAGTAGAAATCTTCATTGACTTTTTTAAGTCGTTCCGGTGTGCCGATATCTTTTAAATATTCGACGGTATCATATTTAAAAAGGTCTGTTCTGTCTGCAAGGAAGGGAAAGACATCTCGTCCTAAATCAAAAGAACCAGTTTCGGACCAAGAATCAAACGAAAAAATATTAGGACTTAGGCAGTAAAGCGCAGCGTTGACTGAATTTTTGTATACCTCTCCATCTACCTTACGAGTGAAGTCTAAAATCCTTCCAGTACTATCCGCCTCCACAAGATCTGAGTCATAAGGATGATCATTCGGATGAGTAACAAGCACACCGTCTCCTTTGAAACCGCGTATAAGGCGTTGCAGATCAACGTCAACATAGACGTCTCCATACATGACGACGAATCTTGTATCTAATTTGTCCCGGATGTCATACAGAGCACCACCGGTTCCTCTCGGAGTCTTCTCAATTACAAATTGGATATCGCAGGAATCAAAATCTCGATCATCCGTAATATGCCTTATGATTTTTTCAGCAAGGTGGTGAAGCAATATGATGAAAGACGTCATGCCATACCTCATGCATAGCCGAATTTGAGACGAAATAACGGACCGTTCTCCTACCTGAGCGAGCGGTTTGGGGATGTCTTTACCGAGGGCTGATTTCAATCTAGAGCCAAATCCACCTGCCATGATTACTACTTTCATTCAACACCTTTTAAAAAAAATAGCACCCTCGAAACCAGAAGATAAACATTTATCGATTTGCTGACCTGAAAATTCTGAGAGACCTTTCGTCAGAAAAAACGCTTCCTAGTTAGGCCTTGTGCTGCTTATCATGCCCTTTCCGAACCTTGATAATCAATGTTTGTTAGCAAGCCACCGATCTCGGTAATAGCGAAAGTCGTGAGCGCAAGAAGCCCTAATCTACAAAAAGCTAAGATCCTCTCTGGGGAGACGCTTCATATAAGAGGCTTTCCCATCTTGGGCCGCTCCTGATGTATAGTTAGGCTTGAAGCTTGTTACGACACCTCGCCAACGTTATTGGCATGTGGTCATTACAGGCCACCTTCCTGCTGTGTTTGAGATAGAAATATGAAGTTGTTTACGTAGCCATCCCCAAGAAGCGAATTAGCATCGGAGTCATTTTTTAAAATCTCCAATTGGTCGCGCATCGCATCGAACTCAGACACCTCGGTAAGCTCGCCTGCCCTGTAAAAGTAGCCTCTGTAGCCAAGAGAGTTGATGTGGTCTATTACATCCTCTATCGGCGTATCCAAATGCCGCTGCTCAATTTCCACCTGTAGTGCTGGACTGCATCTCTTAAGAGTGTCTTCAGCACCCTGCAGTACTTTGAGTTCGTGACCCTCCACGTCAATCTTGATAAAGCCGATATTTTCACATTCAAAATCGTCAAGTTTAGCCAAAGAAACTTCAAGTTTATCGATCTCTTCAAAATCTGACACTGCCTTTTCCGCAAGACTGGCCCTGCACGTTACCGCGTTTGAACTCGAATCGATGGGCACGCTCAAGAAAGAATCACAAGTATCATTAGATAAACCTATCTGATAAAGGCGGGTGGAGGGACGGATGCATTTCTTTAGATAGCTCACGCAATCTGGATGCGGTTCAAAAAGTATTACCTCCTGACATATCTTCTCAAGCCAAAACGCATATTCTCCAAGATTAGCTCCGACGTCGATCGCGCCTTTATTTGGATCAACCAACTTTTTTAATAATCGGAGTTCCTTTTCACCCCGCCAATACGCTTTATAAGCACGGTATTTGAAAAGTAGCCTTTCAGAGGCCAGCGATCTAATCATCTCTCTCATATCGAAAAACTCCACACTTTGATCTACCCTGGTTTTCGTTAATTGGCTGTCGTGGGCTGTTTGTTAGCCTCGGCGTTTAACCCATCTTTGAGATTTTCTCGCGCTCGATTTTTTCGTATTTCAGGCATTACGCACATGAGGCTGAATAGTGAAATAATAGGATTCAGAAATCCCAAACCCATAATCGACTCTACTAATAATGGCAAAAAAACGAATCTCCATCGCAAGTCCTTGAAAATCTCGCGGTATTTCCCAACAAAAATCAATGCGATAAAGAAACATTGTAAAAGACCCACCTCCCCAACGACAGTGACATAGAACGATTCAGTGACACCTAGAAATCCTTCTATTTCTTCTCCGGATAATAGAGCGTCCCGCTCCTTACCGATAGAACTGAGAGAACCAAACCCCGTTCCTAATGGATTTGCGGCAACTTGAGTGATGCCGAACCAAATTGCTTGCAAGCGACTCGCGTTTCCGCCCTCAAAAGTTGAACCCAAATCAAATACAGAAACAAATCGGTTCAAAATGGCTGAGCCAACACCAGGCACCAAATAGGCGATTGTGCCAAACCCTAAAATAGCAAAAAGCGCAACATTTCTTTTTTGAGTGACTCTCAGGTCCTGCATCAGAAAGAAAAGCACTAGTGCAAAGGGAATCATCGCTCGCCTCGAGAGCGAGGCAAACAACGTGGCAACACACAGAAAGAAAACCAGCCACCAGAGATTCGAATAACCCTTTTTTATAAGTAAGGCGCAACAAGAGGCTTGGACTAGTGCTACTACTCCCGATACTAACGAGCTTCCATAGATTGAGGTATTTTTTACCTGGAGCGCGCCCATGGTCTGGGTAAACTCCAGATCAAAAATCACGCCGAGCTGCCCGAGACCGAAAAAAATGTTTACGTAGAACAGTAAGGATCCAGCAAATGAGATCAACCCAGTTAGTGCCACAAACTTAATGATAAAGTCTTGCTCTGTCTCCTCAAAAGAGACCAGGTAGGCCATGCTCGGAAAAACGACATAGCACAAGAACGCTTCAAAAAAACCCTTTGATAAACCTCCCGAAAGGAAATGAAATAAGCAAGTCGCAATCATTAAGGCTAAATAAAGCGTGAACTGTCTAGAATAGAACTCACGTTTTCTAGAAAGTAAGACCCCCGCTGAAGTTAGAAAGGCGCCAACTAGATAGCCATTGATGCCATAGAGATTTTCTAAGGAGTAATTTAGCAGAAAAGCTAACATGCCAGCGATAATCAAGATGCGTCCGACATAAGCGATCATAGTTTGTGACCCCAGCACAAGTTACTTTCCCACCTTAAGCGTTTTGGGGACAGCGCCAAGACACACAGACAACGCGTAATATCTGGAATTTTCGACGAAATTGTTCACTATATCTGGCTTCATTCTGAAAAATCATGGGACCAAATGACCTTTCTCGTTGCTAAACCGATAAAGTTGACTAATCATTAAGGCTTTTACTTACGTGATATAGATCTTCAAATACTTTGAACTTTGAGGAGATCGATCCAGGTAATCTGTGGCCACTTCTTACTAAATAAATCTCGCCGATACCTGCTGCGATTCCCGCTTCTCCGTCCGTGAGCTTGTCCCCTACCAAGAAAGAACCGCTACGATCAACAGAATACTTGTCACAAATAAAGTTTATCATTCCTGGCTTTGGTTTTCGGTAGGAACAATCCAGATCAAATTCCTGGATCAAAGCGCCTTCGATGTGCGGGCAGAACATAGTCTCTAGAATTTCAACACCATTACTCTTTAGGTCGTTAATGATATGATCGGAAAGCGTATGGTATTGATCGATGGTGAAAATTCCTTTGCCGATACCAGCCTGATTAGAGACGATGGCCAGCTTGTACCCTAGAAGTTTTATACGGTGGAGGGCTTCAATGCATTTATACGTATACTTGAACTGATCTGCCTCATGGAGGTAACCCACCTCCTCATTTATGACACCATCCCGATCCAGAAACGCAACCTTCACGGCAGCACTTTGCAGGCGTAGAGAAAATCTTCAGGAACACCTATATCTATAAATAAACCAGTCAATTCGTACATCCTAATGCGGCCTTGAAAGGAAGGGAAGAAATCTTGCTCCAGAGAGAACCGATCTTTCTCAAAGCTAAATAATTGAGAAGTTGGCAAAACATATACGCCGCAATTAATTAATCCCTCCCCGGACAGTTGCTTTTCATTAAAATCGGTGACTACCCCCTGTTCATCGACGATTAAATTACCATATCTAGAGGAGTCGCCCGCGATCATTCCTGCAATCGTGATGTCTGACAAACTCGACTTTTGATAGATCTCTTCGTAATCAATTTCTACAAAAGTGTCTCCATTTATGGAGATAAATTTCTGACCCGATATGTTTTCTGCAGCTTTTTTTAATGCTCCTCCCGTCCCTAATGGTTCGTTCTCAACAACGAACTCCACTAAGCACTTCACGGGAAGATCAGCATTAACCCGAGATATGATCAGCTCGCTTTTATAATGCAATGAAAGGACTATTTTCTCACAGCCGCACTCTTCGAGGTTACGCATTAGTCTATAGAGAAAAGGCTCACCTCTAATTGGCATCATCGGTTTAGGAACTCCCTTACTGATCGAACTCAGCCTTGTCCCAAACCCTCCAGCCAGTATTACAGCCTCGAACATGTCAGATTTCACCCGGGAAGATATTGTTCTCAATCAAAGCACAAATAATGTGACCGACACATATGTGCGACTCCTGGATATATGGAGTGCAGTCCGAGGGTATTTGGATAGAAAAATCCACTAGGTCGTTGATTGCTCCACCACTCCCACTTAGACCAACTGTAACAATACCACGATCACGGGCAACTTTAACTGCATTGAGTATATTCGGAGATTTTCCAGAAGTCGTTATCCCGATAAAAACGTCACCTTCTCTACCTTGAGCCTCTATCTGACGAGAGAAAACATTGTCGAAACCATAATCGTTCCCGATAGCTGTCAACATTGATGTATCTGTAGTTAAAGCAATTGCCGGCAATCCGGGACGATCATAGAAAAAACGACTCACCATTTCCGCTGCGAGATGTTGTGCATCAGCCGCACTTCCGCCATTTCCAGCAAGGATAAGCTTTCCTCCCTTTCGATAACTTTTTTCGATCAATGCAGCGACTTTCTCAATCGTCGCTATTACTTCGGATGCTTGAGTTAATTTAATTCTTACCTCTAGACTGTTAGTGAGGTACTGGTTAATGAAAGCTAAATTGTCCACGAGATAACTCCATCTGACACAAAGTTAAAAGGTTGTACAGCTAAGCCGATTCTCTCAATTTGTCTAATGAGCTCAATCTTGAATTCGGGATCAACGAAAATCATCACAAATCCGCCGCCGCCCGCACCCGATACTTTCATCGAAATTGCAGGCCCACTTATGATGCGAGACTCGAGTTTAATAATTGCCTCATTTGCAATAGAACTAGAGGTCGCTTTCTTCGCCTCCCACGACAACTTAAATTCTTTCGCGACATCCATTATGTTGCCTTGAAGTAAACGGGCCTTGATCACCAGAGCTGAAGCTTTAACCCTATGCATCGCATTTAATGATCTCCCGGCGTTTCCAATCGAGCTTATTTGATCATCTATTATTTTTGCCGAATCTCTCGATGCTCCCAAATAAACAAGCACTAACGATGCCTCAAGTTCATTTATGATGTGATTACGGATTCTTAATGGATTTACAATAACATGGTCATCTGCGCTAAATTCCATGAAATTGAAGCCACCGAATGTAGCTGCGTACTGGTCTTGTTTGCCACCCGACAGTTGGCATACTACTCGCTCGATATGAAATGCCAGCTTAGCTAAGTCGTATTCTCCAAGTGGAATATTGAGGAGCTGTCGATACCCCTCAAGCATGCTTACCACCATAGACGAGGAGGATCCTAAACCGCTGCCGGGAGGTGCGTCACAGAAAGTCACAACATTCAAAGGAAGATAATTTCCACGGTTATATCGCTCCATTACCGTTTTATATACAGCTCGATGCAATGGCAGCGAGCCCTCTAAGGGGAGATCTTTGTCAAGTTCTATAGATTCTGTAATGCCGAGGTCCTTTGCATGGAAATTGACTAAGCCACTGCCTTCGCGACTCTCGATAAAGCTATTGGCGTACATGTTGATCGTAGCGTTAAGGACGCACCCTCCATAAGTATCGCTATACGGAGATACGTCGGTGCCACCACCTGCGAGACCCAATCGCAGAGGCGCTTTAGATCGTATTTTCATTTCGAAGCCTGACCCTACTTATCTATCAATAGGTACGGTGCCTTTTGCCACGACATCCCGCCAGTGATTTAACAAATCGCTAAACATAACCTTCGCAGGAATTTCTGGCCTCCAGCTAATCGTAGCCTTGATCTTAGTATTATCAAACATTTGATAGTCAGCATCGATGGGGCGCAATCTGCTTTCATCTTCCACTACAGTTATACCTGAGTGCGTAGACAGACCCAGAAAAATATCGACAACTTCGGTCAGTTTAAAAGCCTCCTCCCCAGCTATGTTGAACGCTTCCCCTTCAAGCAATTTATTTCCTGCAGCTTCTAATGCCAATAGGTAGTAGGCTCTGACGGCATCTCTAGCATCTTGAAAAGTACGGACACTTTCCAATGATCCTAACTGCACGATCGGTTCCTTGAGGCCTGCCTCAATCATAGCTATTTGTTTTGCTAGAGTGCTCTCGAAGAATACATCACTCCTCCGCGGGCCGGAATGAGTTCCCATCCTGGTAACGAAGGTTTTTAACCCGTAAGCCTCACCGTAAAACTGTCCCAGATAGTCAGTACCGATTTTACTTATACTATAGGGGCTAGCCCCATGAAATTTGGTGCTTTCTAGTAATGGTGTGCCTTTTTCAGCCTTACCATAGACCTCACTCGACGAACAAACATGAATAACGGGATCATATTTTTTTTGTTCGGCCAATCCCCTCATAATCTCCAGTAAATTAGCTGTTCCTATAATGTTTGTTTGAAGAGTTTCTAACGGGCTGTCGAAAGAAGTCTTTGGGAAAGATTGAGCAGCGAGGTGAAAAACAAAGTCAGGTTTGATTTTTTCTAGGGACCGCCTCATAGAACTGTAATCATTCAGGTCGGAATAGACTAAGTACATGCGATCCCTTTTGTTAATCCGATCGTTTAAATGGAAGAGGTTATCGAGAGGTTCGAGCCAACGCATCATCCCAAAGATATCCCAATCAGTATTTTCTAGCAGAAAATCCGCCATCTGTGATCCGACCTGACCCGTAACACCTGTAATGAAAGCCTTTTTTTGCAAATCCTTGCTCCTAATCTGGCCCAAAGTAACTTTTTATTTCCGACGGCACATCAACCGGTTGACGCCCTAATACCGAGGACAAATACTTGCTTCGCATTAAAACCTCCCTCGGTCTGTACAAAAGAAACTCCTCGTCCGGAGCAATAACACGATATTCCAATGCAATATATTTGCTCAACTCTAAAATGAGGTCTTTACGAGAAATAAACTCGGGGCCTGCTAAATTAACGATTGGCGGCATAGCACCAGCGTTTTCCACAAAAATTAAGAGAAAATCTAGGACATCGTTAAGCGATATTACACTTCGCACAAAAGGATGGAATATTTCAATCGGCGTTTGATTTCGCGCACTCGAAATAACGAACCTCGTGAATTTGTCGTCGATCGACCAAACATATGAAAGTCTCATAACGAAAAAATTTGGTTCTAATTCGAACTCCCGCTCAACCATCGTTTTCATCTCTGCGTATTCAAATTCTGGATTCACAGAAGACAGCTCGTCAACAGGCCTTGTAGTTGCACCATAAACCACATCGGATGATGCAAATAACACGCTAACCTTTTTCTCGAGTAGAAAACGAATTATTTTGCAGGTACTCAATACGTTTACACGATACGCATCATCGTAGTCCTTGCCACAGATTTCTGGCGATGAGATCGCAGCCAAAAAAATAAAGGCGTCTCCCTCAGACAACGTCTCTAAATTCTCTAGCTTCGGATCTTCTAAGTCGATAAAAAATTCATTCGTCGTTGAACGCCCTGCCGACTGAAACTTAATCTTTTCCCGTTCCAACCGAGATTTAAGTCGCGAGCCTATGAAACCGCTATCACCCAAAATTACAAGCCTGTTTTCTTTGCCCATTTTAAAGCCGCGCTATGATAATTTGAAAAAGTTTGATACTTAACCTCCACGATCTCTCGATGTTCATGATCGTGGTATCAGAGTTTTGAAAAGCTCAGCAATTGTCTTAGTAGAATAATACTCCTCAAGAAAGGAAAGATACCCTTGAAGGGTTCTGAACCGAGCCTCTTCATCCCTAATCATCTTATTGACGTAAGCGGAAATTTCAGTGACAGAGTTAAAAAACGGTAACACATCAGAAGGAATGCCCTGTGCGCCAATCGCCGTAGTAATTACAATCTTATTTTTATACATTGCCTCGATGACCTTACCCTTGACACCTGCACCATCCTGCACCATGGCAAGAGCAAAATGACAACGCTCATATATAAGATCCAGTTCTCGATCCGATACACGGCCATGAAAAATGCAATTTTCACTGAAATTTAGCCACTCAGAAAATTTGTCGGAGTCCCATCCATCGCCTACAATATTGAAAACGAGGTTTGGGGAGCATTTCTGCACTAGCTCTGGCAACACAACCGTTACGGCATGTTTCAACGCAAGTATGTTTGGAGAATGTCCAGCTCCTCCAACGAAAATGAAATGAATGTTGTTTTGCTCCCTTTCATAAACTTTGTGATTACCAGGTTCGCTACTCAGGTCCCTAAAGATTCTTATTGGCAGAACCATACTGTTGCGGTTATATCCTCGTATCAAATTCGCCTCAGCGGTATTCGGGCTCAGACAGGCATCGGCAATAGGCCAAATGAGAAACTCAAAAAAAGAATATAAAACGTATTTTAGTAAGCAAAGGAAAAAGTTTAAACCATCTTGGTTCGACAGTGCTGTCTTATATCTCAAGGAGTAAATGTCGCCACCGTAGTACCAGACGGTAGGTCTCCTTGAAGAAAATGCCAATAGAACGCATAACACGACCATGTTTTCTGGGGTCTTCACCAAGACGTAGTCTGAGTCGCCCAATACCCGTCGACACCTGAGTATATTCGACAACTCAAACGACGACTTTTCGTAAAAAAATGGCTGAAGCGTGTCCGGTAAATTTGTTTTCTGTAAAGTGACCAATACGTATCTAGTCAAAATATCGCTCTCTCTCAAAAATCGCATCGTTTCAAAAATCGTCTTCGCCCCGGCGTCCGCGGTCCCATCGATGACGTCCCTATCAAAATATGCCACCTTTTTGTTTATAGTTGTTTTCTTCTCCTGTATCCCTGAAACGGCCGATTTATCAACAGGCTTTGTTAAAAAACGTCTATAAAGAAAGTCGACCCAAATAATTAGCGAGGCTGCACCTAGCGCAAAGAATTTACACATCGTTCTAATGAAATCTTTCACCTTCCAAACCTATTCCTGGTAGGTTCTGGTCTCGCCAGGAACTAAAATGGTTCTGGCCACTTCTCCGTGCCAGTAGTCCCAGGCAAGCACCGAGCCGTGCTCCAAATTAACCCCCAATCCAGAAGCCATCAATCCGAAAGTGCTTGGTGATAGTATCCGATTGGGGATGTTAGCAATCGCCCGAAAGTCGGCAACCTCGTCTCCGCTAGAGATTGTAAATTGCACTCTGCCTCTATATTGTTTTAGCAAAGATTCTGCATAATCTCGGTCATCAGTAACCACAAGCACGTGCTTGATATCTTTAAGGTCACTAAATTTGTCCAAACTCTCCGAGTAGAACCCGCCGGTTAACTTAGGGTTTCGATTGAGGCTTATGAAATCACCACCCCGTATGTGAAGTACGGTGTCGAAATTACGTAACTTCTCACTCTCTATCCGAGGTATCGGTTTCATTATGCTAGAGAGCATCATGAGGATTGCATCAAAATCAGACTGAGTCAGACATTCTTGAAAATACCCATCCAGAAAGAGCTTTGAAGATTTGCTATTGTTGAGGGCTTTTCGGAAATTATAATCAGTTACGAAGGGATTGAAGGACGATCTAAACCTCAGCAATTTGGGAAGCCTTAATTTAGTCAAGAATGATTTTTTGAAAACAATAGATACCCCAAGCTCCTCAGCAGAACGGGAATAGTCTAACACTTCCTTAAGGACGTATTTATGCGAGGTCTCATAGTTCGAAATTTGCGAAGAATCAATATACAGCCTAGATATGCCGTGCCTCCTGGCGAGCAGGAGTGCTCCCCCTATTTGAAATAACTGGTTACCTAGACCACCATAAATACGTAAAGAAATCACTTTTTATCGCTCTTTCTAAAGATTTTGAAATACGATCGTTCCAACGCATGCATTGCCAGGAAAAGAGATGAGAGGATCAAGCCGGGCTTCACATGTTTCAATTCACGATATATGTGGGTCGCCTCCGTCTTTTTGATTATCGGTAGATTTTCTCTAATTGACGACGTAATTGTCTGTTGATTGTTCAAATCGCTCGCAATGGCAAGATCGTTAATGACAAAAATCGATTCACACGATTGTCCCAGACGCAAGTAAAATTCTACGTCGACTCCCCACTTGAGATCTCGATCGTATCTGAGTTCTTCGTCTCGCTTATGCACGATGTTTGAGGGACTCCCAACAATATTACATATAAGCAATAGGTTGAACCTGCCCCCGTTAAAAATAAACCGCTTCAACATTGAGCTGCTATGCCGCCTACTCCGCCCATCTTTAACTAAGACGCAATCTAGGACGAATAAATCAATGCATGAGCCACTGATTCTCTGGAGCAAAATAAAAAAATAATCGGGTGTCAGGGGCCATTCATCATGGTGAAGTAGTTGGACATACTCTCCAGATGCCCGGTCCAGTAGGTGATTCCAATTATCGACAGCATTGCCAGTACGAGCATGTCTAAAGTATTTTACCGATCGTGCTCCGCCGGCGTTCAAGTCAGCTATCGCCCGCTCAACCTTTTTCGAATAAGAATCGTCTGAAACTATTACCTCAAGGAAGCTCGTCAGATGCACCGGGACCGTCTTTATAATCCTTAACACACCGGCTACATTTTCGTAAGCGGGGATCAGAACTGACAATAAGGGCATCTGCTTCTGATTGGGCGCACTTCGCGAGTTCATTGGCCTATAAAGAATCCTTTTTGTTGTCCCACAAGGTGTTTTATCGCTGTGAAATATACGAACTAGGGCGCCAACTGAAGTCCACAAATACTAAAATTTTGTTGGGGGAACATAGACCTAGCTCACGTAATATTTAGGATACGCTTTATCGACTGATTTTTTTGGGGATCAAGATCTCTGAAATCTCCTCG
>MDTG01346281.1_pt1 | contig 17866 bp, 16 predicted proteins | sample 811421 | NCBI WGS metagenome assembly MDTG01 (sample SAMN05326645, study PRJNA326480) | marine metagenome | isolation source: seawater | place: Pacific Ocean: South East | collected 2011 | reverse complement strand
TCCGCGTTCTCCGAACTCGCCCGGTGTTCGGCCTGTCGATCCGACTTCGACTTTCGCTGTCGACGCCTTCGCTTCCGGTCGTCGGTCCGCTCCACGACGGCGTCGCGGCCGAGCCCGCGGAGCGGATCCGGTTCGGGGGCCTTGACGGGGCAGTCGTCCGGGTCGCACAGGTCCTCGACGGGCACGGCGATCTCGCGGGAATCCTCCTCCAGCCGCACCAGCACCAGCTGCACGAGGATCTTGCTGTCGAGCACCAGTCCCGGTCCCTCCGGCGTCCCCACCCGGGTCTTGCGGTGCGGGAGGCGCTTCTTCAGGTCGTCGTAGGTCTGGTCCTCGTATCGGAGGCAGCACATCAGGCGACCGCATCGTCCCGAGATCTTCAGCGGATCGAGCGTGGCCTTCTGGACCTTGGCGGAACGCATCGAGACGGGCTTGAGGACCTTGAGGAAGTTCTTGCAGCAGCAGTGCTGCCCGCACTTCTCGTAGTCCGCGACGAGTCGCGCCTCGTCCCGTCCCCCGACCTGCCGCATCTCGATCCGGGTTCCGAATTCCGTCGCGAGGTCCTTGAGCAGGAGTCGGAAGTCGACCCGTTCGTCGCTCATGTAGTAGATCGAGAGGTGCTCCTCGCCGAGAATCGGCTCGACGTCCACGACCCGCATGTCCAGCCCATGCGCCTCGACCATCCGCTTGACGGTCCTGACCTTCTCCGTCGCGGTGGCCTTGATCGCGGACCACTCGTTGAGATCCTCGATCGTCGCCACCCGCAGGATGCGGCCATCCGTCCGGAAGGGATAGTCCTTGCCGCCCGACGCCTTGATGTAGTCGAGCATCTCCGTCCGCGACACCGCCTTGCCGCAGCCGGAATTGGGGCACGTCGTGGTCAGCATCTCGACCAGTTCGGTGCCCCGGTGGGTCCTCGCCACCAGCTTCGACCCGCAGCCCGGCTTGGCGTCGCCGGAATAGGGGTACTCCGCGACTCGTCGCATCGAACCCATCCTCACCACGATGGTGGAAGGGGACTCGAGCCTGGCGTAACGCTCCGCATCCGACATCGCCTCACGGCGCTCGGGATCGGCGTCCTCTTCGAAGACCGGCAGCGGGAAAATGGACATGTGGACGCGTCCCGTTCTAGATACATCCACCGCCCAGACGTCCCCGAAAGGAATCGCCTCGCTTCAGTATTGGGGGGAGGATGTCGCCGAGCCTGTTTTCAGCACCGAAACGCCGCTCGGCGGGCGGATCGGGTGGTAACGCGTTGGTCGCCCGATCCTACCGGATGACCCCGCCCGACGCCCCCTCGATGTCCGCGATCTCGCGAAGTCGCGTCGCGGGAGGCGTGGGACCGGGGTTCGTGCCCCGGATCGGCTGCCGTGCCTCGCCGCGGACGCCGATTCAGATGACGTCGTCACCGTCCTCGGGGAAGTCCGCGATCTCGAAGCCTTCAACATCGGCTTCGCCGGCCCCCCCCGCGCGGTGGACGCCCCCCTTCAGCTCGGAAAGTCCCATGCGGCGGCGTTCGCTGAAGATCAGCCGGATCGGGACCTCGCTGTACGGGAGCTCCTCGTGGAGTCGGTTCAGGATGTATCGCTCGTACCCGCCCTTGAAGAGATCGGGTTTGTTCACCACCAGCACGATCGTCGGGGGATGGACCGCGACCTGGCTCACGTAGAGGATCTTCGCCCGCGTTCCCAGCCGGGAACTCGGTCCGCGGCGATCGAGGATCTCCTTGAAGACCGCGTTGAGGCGTCCGGTCGATTCCCGATGGCTCGCCTGTTCGAAGAGGTTCAGGGCCATCCGCAGGGCGGGGCGGACCCCTTCGGACTCGGTCGCGGTCATCCTGATGATGGGGGCGTAGGCGAGTCCCGGTAGTTCCTGCTCGAGGTACTCGAGGTAGTCCTCGAGAACGAGGTCCTCCTTGGTGAGGTCCCACTTGTTCAGGATGATCGCCACCGGCTTGAAGCGGTCGACGATCTCCTTGGCGAGCTTCTTCTCGACCTGGCTGATCGGCTCGGTGGCGTCGATCATCATGAACACGACGTTCGCCCGGTCGATCGAATCGATCGTGCGCTGGTGCGAGTACGCCTCGATCTGGTCGGACCAGCTCTTCTTCTTGCGAATGCCCGCGGTGTCGATCACGGTCAGACTGCGGGGACCGATCTCCACCTGCACGTCGACCGCGTCGCGGGTGGTGCCCGCGATCTCGCTCGCGATCACCCGCTCGTCGCCCACCATCGCGTTGACCAGCGTGCTCTTGCCGGCGTTGCGACGACCGACGATCGCGAGCTTGATCTCGGGATCCGAGTGGCTCGCGGACGCGGGGTCGATGCGATTCCAGAGTTCCTCGAAGAAGATCCGCTTGCGATAGCCGGACTTCGCGCTGATGACCACCGGGATGTCGAGTCCGAGCGCCGCGAACTCCATCGCATGGGGTTCCCAGGTGTCGCTGTCGACCTTGTTCGCGACCACCAGGACCTTGTCCGCCCGGCCGGCGGTCCGCAGCATCCCGGCGATCGTCTCGTCGAGCCGGGTCGGCCCCGCCTGCGCGTCGACGATGAAGAGGATGAGATCGCTCTCCTCGGCCGCTCGCTCGATCTGGGCCTCGATGTCCCCGGTGAGCGTCGCGAGGTCTGCGCCGACGTCGTCGTAGCGGCCGCCTTCCGCGGTGTAGACGCCGAAGCCCCCGGTATCGACGATCTCCGCGTACCGCGAGACGCCGTCCTCGAGTTCGGCCGGAGGCCGGATCTCGACGATCCGGCTCACGCGATCCCGGGTCACGCCCGGAGTCGGGTCCACGATCGAGACGCGGGCGCCGGCGAGGCGGTTGAACAGGCTCGACTTGCCGACGTTCGGCCGGCCGACGATGGCGATTCTGGGAAGCGACATGGGAGGGGGAGTGTATCCGCGGACCGCACGGAGGCTGCGATCCGACGGATGGGGGTCGGGCGGGCCGAATACCGCTTCGGGAGCGGGTCACGATCATCAGGACGTCGTTTCGGGGGCCGCCGTCGTCCTGGCCGGCATCTCCGGTTCGGGCGAGGAAACCGGGTTTTGAGTCGATTCCGCGCGGAAGCCGACCGGGGATGGGGTCCAACCGCCGCCCCGTTCATGGTCACCGCGGCGTGCCGCCGCGCAATCACGCACCGGGCGGCGGAAGGACGCGGTCCGCGGCCGCGCCGATCGCGGCGATGCAGCGTTCGATGTGCTCGGTGGGATCGACCCCGAGTTCCTCCATGCCGATCCGGACGTCGTCGCGGCTGACCGCCGCGGCGAAGGCCTTGTCCTTGAGCTTCTTCTTCACGCTCTTCGGCTTCAGGTCCTCGAACCCGTTGGGTCGGACCCGTGCGACCGCGACGATGAAGCCCGCGAGTTCGTCGCAGGCGAAGAGGTGCTTCGCCATCGACGTGTCGCGGGGGACGCCGCTGGTGTCCACGTGCCCGAGGATCGCCTGGAGGATGGGATCCTCGACGCCGAGTCCGCGCAGATGTTCGACGCCGACGTAGGGGTGCTCCGCTTCGGTGGGATGTCGCTCGTAGTCGAAGTCGTGCAGCAGGCCCGCCACCGTCCAGGCGTCGACCTCGTCGGGGGCGTGCAGTCGGGCATGGTGGTCCATGCAGGCGGCGACCGCCTCCATGTGGCCTCGGAGGGACGGGTTCTCGACCCATTCGTGCATCAGCGACCGGGCTTCTTCGGGTGTCATGTCCCGAGTCTACGCGGGGCCCGGGGATCCGGGCGGCGGTTCCGCCCCGTCGTCGGCCGACGCCCCCGTGTGGGCCTCCATCGCGCGACGCACCTGACCGACTCGCGCTGCGCGATCGCCGCGGACCCGCACGACCGGCGCGGTGGCGGTTCGTCGTTCCGGGCGGAGAAGGTCCTCGAGGATCGCGTGGACCCGTCGACGGTCGATCTCGTCGAGATAGCGGAAACCGTCGGGTTCGTTCCCGATGCCGCGCTCCAGCGGGACGAAGACCACGAGGTCCGCGTGCGCGAGCGCCTCGATCACCCGCGGTTCGATCCCGGCGAGAAACGCCGGATCGATCTCGCCGCCGACCTCCATCGAGAGGATCGAGTGCGCGTACGCATCCAGCGGCGACCGGTCGAAGAGGACGCGTTCGCCCGGCGTCGCGTCGACGAGTCGCGCCCTCCCATGTTCGACGAGGGTCCGTTCGGCCGCCCGGGTGGGTACCGACGGAGGGGGTTCCCCGGTCATCCTCGCGACGGCACGGATCGGTTCCTCCTCGATCCGGTAGCCCGGACAGGCCGCCTGGAGATCTTCGATCAGGGTGGTCTTGCCGACGGACTGGGTTCCAGCGAAGACGATGCGCATCGGGGACGTCACTCCAGCAGGTTTCGACCCGTCATCGCGTCGGGCCGGGGGATCCCCAGCATCGCGAGGAGGGTCGGGGCGATGTCGGCGAGCCGTCCGTCCTCCGGTAGCCTCGCGTCCCGCCAGGCGTCGCCGACCACGTGCAGGGGGACGTCGAAGTTGGTGTGCGCGGTCTGGGGACAATCCGCCTCGACGTTCCACATCTGTTCCGCGTTGCCGTGGTCGGCGGTGACGATCAGGCCGCCGCCGCGGGCGAGCGTCGCGTCGATGATCCGGCCGACGCAGGCGTCGACCTTCTCGCACGCGACGATCGCGGCCTCGAGGGATCCGGTGTGGCCGACCATGTCGCCGTTGGCGAAGTTCACCACGACGAGTCGTTCGCAGTCTTCCGCGGCCAGTCTTTCGAGCACCGCCTCGGTGACCCCGTCGGCGCTCATCTCGGGCTTCTGGTCGTAGGTGGAGACGTCGGTCGGGCTCGGCACGATCACCCGCCGTTCGCCCGGGAACGGATCCTCGCGATAGTCGTTGAAGAAGAAGGTGACGTGGGGGAACTTCTCGGTCTCGGCGCATCGGAACTGGGTGAGACCGGCCTCCGAGACGACCGCTCCGAGAATGGCCTCCATGCGCGGCGGCTTCTCGAACATCACCTCCACGGGAAGTCCGGCCTCGTAACGGGTCATGGCGGTGAAACGCAGATCGCGGAGACGGTCGCCCCGGTCGAAGCCACCCCGCTCCACCGCGTTCCAGGCCTCCTCGTCGAGCGTGAAGGCCTTGGTGATCTCGCGGGGGCGGTCGCCGCGGAAGTTGAAGAAGACCACGGAGTCGCCGTCGCGGACACGACTCGCCTCGACGTCCTCGTCGTCGATCCCGATCTGGGAGGGCGTCACGAACTCGTCCCCGTGCCGGGAAGGCTCGCTCGGATCCTCGTAGTACGCCTTCGCGGCGGCGGTCGCCGTCTCGTGCCGCGGGCCGATCCGTTCGGTGAGGCAGCGATACGCCGCCTCGACCCGGTCCCAGCGATGGTCCCGATCCATCGCGTAGAACCGACCCATGACCGAGACGATCCGACCGGTTCCGTGGGAATCGATGCCGCGCTGCAGTTCCTCGAGATAGCCGACGCCGCCGGTCGGCGGGGTGTCGCGGCCGTCGGTGATCGCGTGGATCATCACCCGTTCCCCGGGAAAGCCGCGTCGACCGGCGGCTTCGAGCAACGCGATCAGATGGGCGAGATCGCTGTGGACGAGACCGTCGCTCACCAGCCCGAGCAGGTGGACCCGTCCGCCCGTCTCCGTCGCGTGGGCGAAGGCATCGAGCAGCGCGGCGTTCTCGAAGAAATCGCCGGACCGGATCGATCGCGTGATCCGCATCAGTTCCTGGTCGACGATCCGGCCCGCACCGATGTTCTGGTGGCCCACTTCGGAATTCCCCATCACCGGTCCGTCGGATCCCGTGGGAAGTCCCACGTCCTCGCCGCTGGTGCGGACCAGGGTGCTGGGCCAGTCGGCCGCCAGCGCGTCGGCGATCGGAGTCCGAGCGTTCCGGACCGCATCGAAGCCGGTTTCGGCGGGATGGGGGTTTCGGCCCCATCCGTCGCGGATCACCAGAACGACGGGCGCGGCGGACGGGGCGGGGGTCTGGTTCTTCGACGGCATTCCGGGAGCGTAGCCCGCGGGGGACCGGCTCGCGCGGGCCGGCTTCCGGGCCTCGCCCCGGGATCGCCGGTTGCGGGATCGAGTCCGCGATGGCTACCCTTTCCGGATGCCGACCGACGCCGCTTCCCGCATCGAGCACGCTCCCCTGCTGAAGGACCGCTACGAGGCCGTGCTCCAGCGGGTCGGCGAGGCCGCCCGGCGTTCCGGCCGCCGTCCCGAAGAGATCGTGACCGTGGCGGTCACCAAGAACGCGTCCATGGACGTCGTGCGGGAACTGTTCGATCTCGGCCACCGGCACTTCGGGGAGAACCGGGTCCAGCAGCTCGCGGCCCGGTCCGCCCAGATCGACGAGTACCGGGATCGCATTCGAGAGCATCCCGGTGCGAGCGGACGCGACGTGCCGGATCGTCCGAACTGGCACATGGTCGGGTCGCTGCAGCGGAACAAGGTCCGGAAGGCGATCGAGAACGCCCGGCTGATCCATTCGGTGGACAGCCTCCGGCTCGCGGAGGAGATCCAGTCCCAGTCCGCGAAGCGCGACCGGGTCACCGAGGTCCTGATCGAGGTGAACTTCGGCGAGGAGCAGAAGGGCGGGATCGCCGCCCCCGCGGTCCGGCACCTGGTGGACCAGATGGGCTCCATGCTCAACGTCCGGGTCCGGGGCCTGATGTGCATGGCCCCGAACACCGATGACGAATCCCTGATCCGGAACACCTTCGATCGTTGTCGCGAGGTGTTCGAGGACGTCCGCAAGTTCATCCGGGAATCCGACCGCATCGACGTCCTGTCGATGGGGATGAGCAACGACTTCGAGACGGCGATCGAGTGCGGCGCGAACCTGGTGAGGGTCGGGAACGCGATCGTCGGCGATCCGGTGATCGAGAGTGGTGACGACGAGCCGCCGCCCGAGGACGCCGGCGCCTGAACGCATCGGCCGTCGCGGGTCGGGTGCGGGAACGAAACGACAGGGGCGGGACCAAGCCGGTCCCGCCCCTGTCCCGTTTCGACGGCTCGGCAGTCGTTCAGAATCCGTAGGTGAATCCCATGGTGACCCACAGGGAGTTCCAGCTGTCGCCGGGCCCCGGATCGCTGCTGTATTCGTCTCGCAGGGAGACGTAGAGGTTCAGGTTCTCCATCGCCTTCAGCGCGACGTTCACCCGCAGTTCCACGACCGCGAGATACTGGTCGAAGTCCTCCAGCTGGTTCTCGATCGAGGCGTTGCCCTCGAATCCGATCCCGTCGGCGATCGCCCACTTCCAGTTGGTGCCGAGAAGGGCCCGAGTGGTCCAGCCCTCGAGGTTGCTTCGCTGGTCCCACGAGGCACCGGCACCGGCCTTCAGGTTCCAGGTGATCTGGTCGGTCCGGGAGAGGAAGTAGCCGAGGCCGCCGAATCCCTTGAAACGCTGGCGATACGACTCGGTCTGGTTGTACTGGTAGCTGGTCTGGGCGAACCAGTTCCAGAGGCCGCCCTTCGAGAAGAGGCGGTCGTACTCGGACTGGGCGATGGCGTAGTTGTCCTGCACCACGTCGTCGTCCTCGTTGTAGATGTACTTGAAGCTCGAGTTCCAGTTGGACATCTCGTCCACCCGGTTCGCGGCCGCGTCGAAGTTGAAGCCGAGCGTGTTGGTGGTGGTCCGACTGAGCGTGAGACCGAGGCCGAGGCTTCCGGTCCAGGGGCTCTTCTCCTCGGCCGCCGCGTCCGCTCCGGCGTCGGCATCGTCGTGGATGCCGAGCACGAGCGCCGTCGGATCGATCGGGGTGGTGGTCGGGGGGGGAGCGGTGGCCAGCAGCGGCGCGGCCAGAATCAGTGAAAGTGGATCCATCGTCGTTTCCTCCGGAAGAAGTGGATGAGTCGTGAACGGGCGGGACCGGCGGATCAGAAGGCGTAGGTGAGCCCCATGGTCAGCCAGATCTGGTTCCAGCTGTCGCCCTCGGACGGGTTGCTGTCGTACTCGTCGCGGACGTTCAGGTAGAGGGAGAGGTTCTGCGTCTCGCTGACCTTCACGGTGAAGTTCGCCTCGACCACCAGCAGGTAGTCGCCGAACGCCCCGATGTCGTTCTCGATCGAGGTCGTGGAGGTCAGCCGGGTCAGGCCGCTCAACGCCCATTCGAGGGAGTAGCCGAACGTGGTTCGGGGAATGAAACTGGTGTCCCCGTTGCGATCCTTCGAACCACCCGCACCGCCGTTCACTCGAAGCTTCAGCGCGTCGGTGTTCGAAGCGAGATATCCGAGCCCGGCGAAGGCCTTGGTACGGGTCTTGTAGTTCTCGGTCTGGTTGTACTGGAAACTTCCCCTGGCGAACCAGAGGACCTTCGAGTTCGATGCGAACATCCGTTCGTAGTTCGTCGTGATGATCCCGAAGTTGTCCTTGACCTCGTTCTCGTCGAAGTTGTAGACGTACTTCAGCGTCGTGGTCCACTTCGACGCGTCGTCGTCCCGGACCACGCTTCCGTTGAAGTTCGCGCCGAGGGTCAGGTCGTCGGTCTGGCTGTAGCTCAGGCCGGCGCCGAGCGTCGTGGTCCACGGTGACTTCGGTGCCGCCGAATCGTCGGTGGTCGCGGCCAGCGGCGAGGCGTCGCCGTCGTCCCCGGCTTCGATCGGGTACCCGAGGACGAGCCCCGCGGCGGAGGGCACTCCGGCGGCGGCGTTCGACGCGAGAAGACATCCGAGCAGGGGGAGGGCGAGGGCGGTGGTGGAGCGTGCGTGCATTCGGAGCAAGATAGCGGACACCGATCGGGGCGATCCACCCGCCCGGGGTCACTTCCCGCGATTCTCGGCCGGTCCGGATGACGAACGTCACCGAAGGTGTCAGGATGCCTCGCATGAGCGAACCGAAGCATGGATCGGATTCCGATGACGGGGATCGGCCGGACTCCGGTCCCGACGATTCCTACGACCTCGAGCCGGCCGGCGACCCCGATCCCCCGGATTCGTCCGAGGGCGACGGCGACGAGGATCCCGGAGCCTCGGCCGGCGGAATCGATCTCGCGTGTCCGAGCTGCGGGGCGGCGATGCCGGGGTCGGACCAGGTCGTCTGCCTCGATTGCGGCCACGATCTCGTCACGGGTCGAAAGGTCGGGGAGACGTCGCCGTCGGCCGCCGCCGCACCGTCGACCGATTCGAGTCCGGAAGTCGTCGAGGACGCCGTCGACGACGAGGTCGTCGGGGGATCCGACCATCTCGTCTGGTTGATCGTGGCGGGCGTGGCGGTGGCGCTCACGTTGTTGGGGATGCTGGCCGGCTGGTCGTCGCTGTTCACCGCGACCGACGGTCGATACGCCGATTCCGAGGGGGCGTTCACGCTGGACGCACCCCGGATCACGGTCCGACTCGCGGCGGTCATTCGGTACGTCGTGGCCTCCACGGTCGTGGTCTGCTGTGGAGCGATCGCCCTTCGGACCGCGGCGTGGATCGAGTCCCGGCCGGTCGGATCGGTGCCCGGTGGGCTGGCTCGACTGCTCGCCATCGTGGCGGTCGCCTCGCTCGCGCGGCTGATCCCGGTCGAATCCCCGACCCTGCAGGCGATCGTGCACCTGGTGCTCTCGGTCGGGGTCGTCGTCGGCGGCAGCATGCTCGTCTTCGGCCTCCGTGGTCGGATCGCGATCCTCCACCTGATGACCTGGGCCCTGTTCCTGCTGATCATCGTGCCGGCGGCCCGCCTCGTCGCATGGGCGATGCCGCTCTGGTGAGTTCACCGCGGCCGTGCGGGATTCCCGAAGGCCATGGCGCCGTCGTGGATCCCGCGGGTGACCACGCTTCCCGCCCCGATCGTCGCCCCGTCGCCGATCCGGATCGCGGGAAGGATCGTGGCGTTCGCGCCGACCAGTACGGATTCGCCGACCGTCGCTTCGCCGAGGGCGACGGCACCGGGACCGAGATGCGTGAAGCGACCGATTCGCGCATCGTGCTCCACGATCGCGCCGGAGTTGACGATCACGCCCTCCCCGATGACGGCCCGGGCGTTGACCACGGCCCTCGGTCCGATGAAGGTCCCGGATCCGATCTCGGCGGACGGCGACACCGTCGCGCTCGGATGGACGATGGTCGCGGCGTGTCCGGGGTGGATCGCGTGCCAGCGGCGTCGGATGTCCGCGTCACCGATCGCCGCGTGGATCAGCGCGCCCCGCCGGATCAGTTCGGCCAGGGATTCGTCCGGGTCCTCGGGGGATCCCAGCCACGGCACCCCGCCGAACGGCGGACGCTCTCCGTCCACCGGCCGGACCGCGTCGATCACCCCGACCAGGACGTAGCCCGCCGCGACCGCCGTGTCGCCGACCACGGCGCCGTGTCCGCCCGCGCCGCAGATGATCAGTTCGCCGAGTTCCTTCAAGGTTCGCCCTCCGGTTCCCTTCGTTCCCCGGCGTCGACCGGGGCCGGGCCGTCGTCGATTCGTTCCGCCACCGTCGGATCCCAGCGACCGTGATATCCGGCGACCCGGAGGTCATCGTAGATCGATCCGCATCGATAGCAGACCAGCCGGGTCCGGGCGAGCAGCAGCACTCCGACGTCGATCGCGAGGACGACCACCAGCATGCCGAGGACCCAGCCGCTGTTGGCGAATCCGAGCAGGCTGATCGTCGCGCCCGCCAGGGCGATGAGGATCACGAACGGAGTGACCTGCGGAAGGGTGCGGGTCCGGTAGAGGTGGCTGTCGCCGCAGATCACGCAGGCCCGCAGCTGCCCCGCGTCGTCGACGGCGTTGTCCCACTCGAGAAACACGTCCCGGTCGCACCCCTCCGGACGGATGCGCACCGGTCGGGTGACCGGATCGAATTCGATCCGGCCGACGCGCTCGCCTTGCTGGCTTCGGACGTCCACCTGCATCGCGGCGATGGTAGTCGTCGAGCGCGCCCCTCGCCCGAGGGCGTCCGCACCCGGGGTCCGGACCGCGGCGACTTGCCGATCCGGCCGTGTCGGGTCATAGTCGCGTCGATGCACGACTGGAGTTCGATCCTCGCCGGCCGGTTCATCGTCTTCGACGGTCCCGACGGCTCCGGCAAGTCCACCCAGCTCGCCCGTTTCACGGCGTTCTGTCGCGATCACGGCATCGTTCCCGAAGTGGTCCGCGAACCCGGTGGGACGCCGATCGGCGAGGCGGTGCGAGGGGTGCTGCTCGACCCGCGGTACGAGGAGATGGATCTCCGTTGCGAGATGCTCCTGTACATGGCGAGCCGGTCCCAGTTGATGGCCGAACGCATCCGCCCGGCGCTCGCCGCGGGTGGACTCGTCCTCGCGGATCGATTCATCTCCTCCACGCTCGCCTACCAGGGAACCGCCGGGGGGCTCGCGCCCGAGGAGATCCTCGCGGTCGGTCGGGTGACCACCGGAGGATGCGAACCGGATCTCGTGGTCATCTTCGACGTCGACGAGGCCACCGCTGCGCGTCGCCTTCCCGCGGAGCTCGATCGAATGGAGCGGAAGGGCGAGGCGTTCCACCGGCGCGTCCGCGAGGGCTATCTCGCCCAGGCCGATCGCGACCCCGAACGCCATCTCGTGGTCGACGGCACGCTCGACGAGGATGCGGTGTTCGCGTCGCTCCTCGAGGGACTCGCGCGCCATCTCGGAGTCGCCGGTCCCGCCTCAGGCCCGTCCTGAACCCAGTCGACGACCGACCAGTCGGATCGTCTCCTCGACGACGCGGTCGAGGTCGTCGTTCACCACGAACTCGTCGTAGGCACCGCATTCGCGGGCGATCCGCATCTCGCGGGTGGCTTCGGCGTGCCGGCGTTCGATGGTCGCCTCGTCCTCCCGTCCCCGGGACCGGAGTCGCCGGAGGAGTTCCTCGTCGTCGGGTGGAAGGACGAAGATCCCGAAGGACTCCGGCATCCGTTCCCGGATCTGGATGGCGCCCTGCACGTCGATGTCCAGCGCGACCAGTCGTCCTTCGTGGAGTCTCGAATCGATCTGCTCCCGCGGCGTCCCGTACCAGGAGCGACCGAAGACCTGGGCGTATTCGAGGAATCGATCCTCGTCGATCCACGACTGGAACGTCTTCTCGTCGAGGAAGTGGTAGTCGACGCCGTCGGTCTCCACCGCGGTCCGCGGCCGGGTGGTGGCGGAGACGCTGAAGACCCCTTCGAACCGTTCGAGCACCCGGCGAACGATCGTCGTCTTGCCGACGCCGGAGGGGCCGCTCACCACCAGCAGCAGTCCCGTCGACGCGGGTGGCGGCGCGTCGCGCCCGCGCATCGCGTCGTCGTCCCGGGGCGAGTCCGGCGGCAGTCCGTCCGAGTCGCCCGGAGGGGGCGGCGAGGTCGGTGGGGTCCCGGATCCCGGTGGCATCGCATGCGACTCGTGCATGAAGGAATCCTAGCGATCCCCGGCGCGTCGTCGCGCCTTTCGACGGGTTGCCCGCAGTCGCCGGCGCCGTGTTCCGGGCCGCGTGTACAGTACGCCTCCGATGAGTGATTCCTCGAAGCAGCAGACCGACCTTCCCGAGACGTTCCAGTCCCTTCTGGTGGCCTTCGCGATCGCCCTGGCGTTCCGGGGATTCGTGGTCGAGGGTTTCGTGATCCCCACCGGATCGATGGCGCCGACCCTCCTCGGCGAGCACGTCCGGTTCCGCTCGCCGGACACGGGCTACGACTACGCTTTCGATCAGACCAGTCTGAAGCGATCCCGCCCGGACAGCGTGGTTCCGGTCTTCGACCCCATGATCAGCGAGGATCGAGCGGTCGGCGCGACCAAGGTCGGCGGGATCCTCTCGAACGGCCGCATGGGTGATCGGGTCCTGGTCCTCAAGTACCTCTACGAGTTCTTCGAACCGGACCGCTGGGACGTGGTCGTCTTCAAGAATCCCGTCGATCCCATCGGCCCGAGCCAGAACTACATCAAGCGTCTGGTCGGAGGCGGTGGCGAGCAGGTGCTCCTGGTCGACGGCGACGTCTTCGTCGCACCACTCGACGGGGATCTCGCCGATTTCCGGGTCGCCCGGCGACCGGACCACGTCCAGGCCTCGGTCTGGCAGCCGGTGTACGACTCCAACTTCGTGCCGGTCTCCCCGCAGGAGGTCGAGCGTCGGATCAAGCGACGCTTCGACGGGCCCCCGTTCAAGCCGGGTGGCGACGCCTGGGAGATCGCCGACACGCGGGACTGGCGATGGGACTCCGGGAATCTCACGTGGCTCGACTGGGCCGACGACCAGCTGCCGCTCGACGACTTCAACGCCTACAACGTCTATCGCTACCCGCCGATCCGCGGCGAGAACCGGCTGAACACCCGCGATCTCAATCCGGTCTCGGACCTCCGGTTCCGGGCGGCGATCTCCCCCGACGATGCGGACGCGTTCTCCACGTCCCTCGAACTGGAGGCCCGCGATCACCGGTTCGTGTTCTCGCTGGATGCCGGCGACGCGAGGGTGGAGATGCTCGACGCGGAGGGCGGGACGCTCCAGTCGGCGACCGGCGGATACGAACCGGGACACGGCGGGGTGCTCGACCTCGAGTTCGTCCACGTGGACCAGACGATGATCGTCCGGGTCGGGGGCGAGGAGGTCGCCCGCCTGGAGTACGAATGGAACCCCCTGGCCCGCCTCGAGAACTCGACCTTCGATTTCGACCTCGAGCGGTACCGCGCGAACCCGCGACTGGCGGACCTGCGACGACCGCGGGTTCGTTGGAGGTTCGAGGGCTCGCCGTTCTCGCTCCGCGGCGTCAACGTCGACCGTGATCTCTACTACCGCGTGGGGCGTCTCGACACGAGACAGCAGGCGGCGGCGAACGGCCCGCGGATGGACGGCCCGCTCTTCGGCTCGGATCCGCTCGAACCGGCGCGGCTCGGTGCCGATCAATTCATGATGCTGGGCGACAACTCCGGCGCGAGCCGCGACTCCCGCTACTGGGGTCGCCCCCATCCGCTCGCGATCGCGACGACCGGTGACGACACGCCCTTCGTGGTGCATCGCGACCTGCTCGTCGGCAAGGCGTGGTGCGTGTACTTCCCGGCACCGAATCGCATCCAGGGCACCGGGATCTCCGTCGTGCCGGATCTGGGCCGGATGCGTTTCATCCGCTGACCGGACCGACCTGGCGACGCCTGCTCGCGGACCCGAAGTTCCGCATCCCCTCCCGATCCGGGACGATCACGGCCCTACGCTCGCGATCGGAGCCGTCGGCGCGTCTTCGACGTGTCGACCGGGGGCCACGGCGGGACGTGCGATGAAATCTGGAACTTCACGACGACGAACGAAGGAGAATTCGGAGGGGGATCGGAGACATCGGATCGGAAGCGCCCTGCTCGGCGTGTTCGCGTTCGGATTCTCGATGACGGGCGGTGGTTGCATGAGAGACTGCCGGAACGCCTACTGCGATGCCGTCCGGGCTGGTGCGACCGCGGTGCAGGCCTGGCACTTCCACTGCTGCACCGAATCCGGTGCGCCACCGTCGGTCGACTGCGAGGATCTCCCGAACCGCATCGCCCGGTTCTCGCTGCTCGCCGCGGAGGCACGGGAGATGTGTGAAGCCCGAAACTGGGAGCGGCTTCGGGACATCTGGCGGGAGTTCCGGGGCCTCGTGCCGCTCCGCTTCGTTTCGACCGTCTGGCGTGAGGTCTGCGGCGAAAGCGTGGCGTGGGGCGAGAACCGATGGACCCCCGTCGGTCCGGAGGTCCGATTCTCGATCATGCTTCCTTTCGATCCCGCGGCGCCGCCGCGAATCGTCTTCGGAGACGAGTCCTCACCGGGCGTCGCGATCGACGACGCACCCGGCGTGGTTCCGTGGATCGAACGTGAACTCGAGCTCGCCTCCGGTTCGGTGGTCGGGATGGAGATCGGAGGGCGATCCGTGAAGGCCGCCGTCGACGGGCGAATCGTGCTCGCGAGGCGGATCGATCCGACCGCGGCGACGCGACCGTGCGATCTGGTTCGCCCCGTCGACCTGCGACTGGACCTCCGAGGGGATGGTTGGTCCGGGCGCATCGAACTCATCGACGGATTCGATGGGAACCGGATGATCGAACTGGAGGATGGAACGAATCGATTGGGAATGCGGGTTCGGATCGACGCGGAGATCGACGAGCCGTTGGGAATCTCGCTCGCGGGGGTCTTCGACGAGGCCTTCGTCCAGGTTCCGATCCAATGGGATGCGAATGGAACGGTGCGGATCGGACTCGAACACTCGATCGACGGGCTCGAGCTTCTCCCGGTCGATCCGGGGCTGGAGTCCGCGTATCGATCCGAACCACCCGGAGGTCCTTGGAGGACCGGCGTCGATTGCGCCGGGCTTGCGCGATCCCGCGCGGAGGCGTTCCTCGCGCTTCATCCGGATTGTCTGGTCGCGCCGAGTCTCGGCGATGACCCGGGCGACTGATCCCGGAACGAAGACGTGCCATCGGGGAATCCGAAATCGGACGGGTGGCGACCAGCTCCGGCCGGATCGATCCGGGGTGTGGTTCGCCACCCGTCAGGCCCGGGAAGGTCCGGAAACCTTCGGGCCCGCGACGATGTCGAAGGATTCCCCCCTCCTCGAAGGCCCGCCCTTGCGTCCCTCCCCCGGGCGGGGCAGGATTGAACGGTTCGTCCCGCGTCGGGAGATTCCCGACCGCCGTCGCAGCGGCGGCTCGAGATCGATCGAATACAGGAGTCCCGGATGCGTCATCGCCTCGCCCTCGCCGCCAGCGTGCTCACCGCCCCGATCGCGTCGATCGGCTCGGTCGCGTCCGGCCAGCAGTTCCAGAACGAGACTTCGGATCGTTTTCCGACGCAGTCGCTCTACAGCAACCAGCTCTCCTTCTGCGACGTCGACCTCGACGGCGACCTGGACATCGCCTTCGCCGACGGGCAGGGATATTCCTCGCAGGGGTCCCCGCTGCGCGCCCGCATCTACATCAACGACGGCGGTGGTTTCTTCACGGACGAATCGGAGGCTCGCATTCCGGTGGTCGGCTGGTACCGGGGCGTCGAATTCGGCGATGTCGATCGCGACGGCGACTGGGACATGGTCCTCGCCAACGACTTCTACAAGACCCCGGTGCTTCTGATCAACGACGGGAACGGATTCTTCTCCTACGACTTCGACCGACTGCCGCCGGCCCGGCTCTCGTCGGCTCGAGGACAGTTCGCGGACGTGGACGACGACGAGGACCTCGATCTCATCTTCTGCAACAGCGGAACGAGCAGTCGATTCGGCACGAACGGACGTCCCGTCCTGTACCTCAACGACGGCGCCGGATTCTTCACGGATGCCACCGCGGAACTCACGCCGAACTCGATCGTCCGTGACCAGCAGGACTGCCACTTCTTCGACGCCGACGGCGATCTGGATCTCGACGTCCACATCGGGAGTCGAAGTTCGAACAATGGCGGCAGTCAGTTGTGGCTGAACGACGGATCGGGTCTGTTCACTCGACTCCAGTCGGGAATCCCCACCGATGGGAACTGCTACTCCTACGACACCGGCGACTGCGACGGCGATGGAAATCTCGACCTCCTCGGTGCGAACTCCGGTTCGAGCAACCGCGAGCTCCTGCTGCTGAACGACGGTACGGGAACGGACTGGACCGACGTCTCCGGTCGGATCTCCCCCAACCCGACCTCGGACGACAACGACACCAAGTTCATCGACTACGACATGGACGGCGATCTCGACTTCGTGGTCGCGGCGCTCTTCGCCAGCCAGGACCGCTTCTACCGCAACGACGGCAGCGGGTTCTTCACCCAGCAGGCGAACATGATGAGCCCGATCACCGACGCGTCGCTCGACGTCGGGTTCGCCGACGTGGATGGCGACGGACGCCCCGACATGGTGACGGCCCAGGGCGAGGGCGGGAACTTCCAGAACCGGATCTACATGAACACCGGCCCCGTCGACGACCTTGATCCCGAGGTCCGGCGAACCAGCGTGGTGACGCCGGGGAAGGGCGAACTCGGACCGTTCCCGGTCCGGACCGCGGTCTTCGACCAGTACACCTCGGATCGCGGCTTCCATCCGCGATCGATCGAACTGGTCTACGCCGTGGACGGCGGCCGCGAGATCGCGGTCGAGATGGACTGGTCCGGCAACTCGGTGTGGCGAGGCGAGATCCCCGCGGTCGATCCATGCAGTCTGGTCACCTATTTCATCCGGGCCGAAGACCGCGCGGGCAACGTGGGCGTCGGCGTCACCGTCGACTTCGAGACGACCGGCACCTGTGGTTCGATCGCCGATCTCAACGGCGACGGCCTCGTGAACGGCGCCGACCTCGGGCTCCTGCTCGTCCAGTGGGGCGGGCCCGGTACCGCCGACTTCAACGGTTCCGGCCTCGTGAACGGAGCTGATCTCGGGATCATGCTCGTCGAGTGGACGGGTTGATCGGCGGGACGATTCGGTTCCGACCGTGCCCCTGCACTCGCCGGACCTCGTCGGCGAACCGTCGATTCGCGTCGTCGACGATGCCGGGGACGAGGAACAGGTCGATGACGTGCCCGGTCCGCGGCGGATCCCGTCGGGCACTCAGGTCAGCCCGGTGATGATCCGCCCGTCGTGGAGGCGGTGAATTCCACGGAAGCCGGTGAGGCTGGGCAGCCACGGCAGGCACGAGGTGTCGGTCGACTTCATGTGGTGATGCTCCGGGGTGTGTCGTGGAGACGAAGAGGATGTCCGCCTGCGCGCCCGGGCCGCATGTCTCCACGTCGTGCCGGACCGTGTCACCCGGTTTGACGCGGATCGGCTCGGGTATCCTTGCGGCATGAAGCGACTCACCGCAGGTGGCGGATTCCCGGCCATCTGGTACACGCTCAAGAAGGGCCGGGAGGCCGGCGGCGTCTTCAAGCTCTGGAAGGCGATGAGGACCCACAACGCCTGCAAGACCTGTGCCCTCGGCATGGGCGGCCAGGCGGGGGGCATGGTCAACGAGACGGGTCACTTCCCCGAGGTCTGCAAGAAGTCGCTGCAGGCGATGGTCGCGGACATGGCG
>MDTG01332942.1_pt1 | contig 17867 bp, 20 predicted proteins | sample 811421 | NCBI WGS metagenome assembly MDTG01 (sample SAMN05326645, study PRJNA326480) | marine metagenome | isolation source: seawater | place: Pacific Ocean: South East | collected 2011 | reverse complement strand
TTTATTTATGCCCGGGTGGTGGAATTGGTAGACACAAGGGACTTAAAATCCCTCGAAGGCAACTTCGTGCCGGTTCAAGTCCGGCCCCGGGTACCAGAAGACTAATAACAAATGAATTCAAATACCAAAGCAATTAATTTCAAAGAGGAAATTTCCTTTAATGAGTTATTAAAATTTTTGACATCGAAATATATTTTCTTTTCAATAACTTTCTCTGTCTTTTTTATTTTTTCATTAATTTACTCTTTATCCATTCCAAATTCTTATACAAGTGAATCAGTTTATAGTACAGAAGAAGAGGATCTTGCTTCACCTTCTATAGGAGGTTTAGCTGGTATTGTTGGAATTGATATTGGCAACAAATCTAATAAGGCTAATTTAGCTATAGAGTTAATTAGTTCACGTGCTTTTTTTAAGCTAATAATTGAAGATGAAGAAGTTTTAAAAAAAATTTATGGTTCTAAATCTTTTAATAAATCTTCTGGACAAATTTTATTTGATGATAACCTTTTAGATGCAAAAAATGATTGGAAAATAGATGAAAAGCCTTCTGTTTTAAAAGCTTACAAACAATATTCAGGAAACCTTCAAATTTCTACAAATGTAGAAACTGGATTTATTGAAATGTCCTATGTACATGTCTCTCCAGTTTTTGCCTCTGAGCTACTAGATCTTATTGCAAAAAAAGCAAATGATTTCCTTAGGAATAAAGATATAGAAGCTTCAAAAGAAGCTTTAACTTACTTGAGAAATCAGATGAGGGAAGAATCTATTGTTTCTGTGAGAAGCTCTATCGGAAAGTTAATAGAGGCTCAGCTTGAAAAATTAATGATTGCTCAAATTTCAGAAGAGTACTATTTAAAAAGTATAGAACCTCCTTTTATCCCTGAGGAAAAATCAAGTCCACAAAGATTAGTAATTGTTACCTTATTTTCTCTTTTCTCTATTTTAGTTTCGAGCATATTCTTAATATCCAGAGAATTTTTTATATTTCTAAAAAAGGAATCTAATTTTGAATAAAAAACAGATTACTATTGTTGGAGCTGGTTACGTCGGAGCTTCTCTTGGATATTTGCTTGCAGAAAAAAACAAAGTTATTTTCCTGGAGAAAAATCAAAAAAAAATAGATCTTATAAATAAAAATTTGAGCCCTGTTAAGGATAGAGAAATTTCAAACCTTTTAAAGAGAAAAAAATTATCTATATCTGCTTCAGCTGACTCAAAAGAAGCTTTTTCTAATTCCTATTTAATAATTATTTGTACACCAACTGATTATGATCCTAGAACCAATAGATTCAATACTTCATCTGTAACAGGCACGCTGAGGAAAATTCAAAACATTAATAAAAAAGCTTCTGTAGTAATTAAATCGACTGTTGAAATAGGATTTACAAAAAAAATTAAAAATAGATTTAAAGATATGAAAATTATTTTTTCTCCAGAATTTTTAAGAGAAGGCTCTGCTCTTAAAGACAATTATTATCCTTCTAGAATTGTGATAGGCGATGATGATTCATTCGCAAAAGAATTTGGAAAACTTTTATCAAATTCATCTAAAAAAAAGAATGTTCCGATTATTTATACTTCCTCAACTGAAGCTGAAGCAATAAAGCTTTTTTCTAATTCCTTTCTTGCTATGAGAGTGGCTTTTTTTAATGAACTGGATTCATTCTCAATGAGTTATAAAATAGATACAAAAGATATTATAAAGGGAGTTTGTCTTGACCCGCGAATAGGAGACTTTTATAACAATCCATCATTTGGTTACGGCGGATATTGCCTACCGAAAGATTCAAAACAATTGTTGGCTAACTATAAAAAAATACCTCAAAAAATAATCGAAGCTATTGTTTCATCAAATTCCGCAAGGAAAGACTTTATAGCAAATGAGATCATTAAGCTAAATAAAAGTTCTGTAGGGATTTACAGGCTTGTAATGAAAGAGGGAAGTGATAATTTTAAATCTTCAGCGATTCAGGGGATTATGAAACGACTAAATGCAAAAGGTATAAAAATTTATATTTATGAACCTTGCCTGAACAAAAAGAAATTTTATAACTCAGATGTTCTTGATGATTTAGATCATTTTAAAAAAAAGTCAGATATTATCATTTCTAATAGATTTTCTTCTGATCTAGAAGATGTAAAGGAAAAAGTTTTTTCAAGAGATATATATAGAGTTGATTAATGTATAAAATTCTCGTAACAGGTTCTGCAGGATTTATAGGATTTCATTTAACGAAGGCTTTATTAAAGTTGGGGTTTAAAGTTCATGGAATTGATAATCTAAATAATTACTATTCTAAAAAACTTAAAAACGAAAGACTCGAAGATATAAAAAAACTTGTAACTAAAAGAGGAATTAATAAAAATTATTCTTTTTCAAAGCTTGATTTAAAAGATAAAAAAGATTTATCAGAGCTTTTTAAAAAAAATAAATTTGATATTGTAGTTAATCTTGCTGCTCAAGCTGGAGTAAGGTACTCATTAAAAAATCCTCAGTCATACATAGATTCAAATATAGTCGGGTTTTTTAATTTAATTGATTGCATTAAGGAAAATAAAATTAAACATTTTTTATTTGCTTCATCCAGCTCGGTTTATGGGATGCAAACTAAGAAACCTTTTTCATCTGAAGACAATACAGATTTTCCTGTAAGTCTTTACGCAGCAACAAAAAAAACAAATGAAATTTTAGCTTTTTCTTATAATCATCTTTATAAGATTCCAACAACTTGTATGAGATTTTTTACAGTTTATGGACCTTATGGAAGACCAGACATGGCATATTTTACTTTCTTTAAAAAAATAAAAGAAAACAAAGTTATTTCTTTATTTAATGAAGGTAATATGAAAAGAGATTTTACATATATAGATGACGTTATCTTTGCAGTAGAAAATTTAATACATCAATTGCCAAAAGAGATTTCTCAAGGAAATACCAAGGCTTCAGCACCCTTTGTTTCTTATAATATAGGTAACAATAAACCTATTACTTTAAATCGATTCGTAAAGGCATTAGAAAAAGCATCTGGAAAAAAAGCGCTTATAAAGAAAGTGCCTATTCAAGCTGGAGATGTACCTTTAACATTTGCTGATATAGATCCCTTATCAAAAAAAATTAACTATCGTCCGAAAACTTCTATTGAAGAAGGATTGTTAAAGTTTGTTGAATGGCATAATTCTCATTATTCTTAGCTAATTAAATAAATGGCAAAAGAATTATCTTACATTGATTACGAATGTTACATATTTGACTTTGATGGAGTAATTTTAAATTCTAACTTAGTAAAAGAAAATGCAATTGAAATAGCCTCGCAAGAATATAACCAAAATCTTAACTATGAAGACTTCCTGACTTTTTTTAAAAATAACAATGGAATAACTAGAGAAAAAAAAATTAGAAAATTTTTTGCAGAAGAAGATTCAATTATTATTGAAAATAATTATTCGTCTTTACTTAGAGATGAATTACCTAAATGTAATCTCATAGATGGAATTGAAACTTTTCTTGAATTGATAATAAAAAAAACAACTAACTTAAATGTTTTGTCAGGAGGGGATAGGAAAGAAGTTTTAGATATCTTAGATAAAAAGAACCTCAAGCATTTCTTTTGCGAGGTTTTGGGTGGACCTAAAGAAAAAGAACAAAATTTAAAAAAAATTAAAAGTAAATCTAAAACAATTTATTTTGGAGATAGTAAGTTAGATTATGAAGTTGCTTTGAAAAATAATTTTGATTTTGTATTTGTCTATGAAAAATCACGATTGAAAAATTGGAGAAATGCTTTAGACTTCTCAAAGGGTAATTGCACCGCAATTAAAAACTTTGCTGAGATAAACAATGTATAGAGTTGGCATTAATGGCCTAGGAAGAATTGGTAGGGCCATTTTGAGATCTAACTTAAAGAAAAATATTTTTGATGTAGTTGCTATCAATGACATAAATCCAGATGTTTCTAACATAGCTTATACATTGAACTATGACACAATCTATGGAAGATTAGACAAACAATTCATTTCGTCTTTTAACACCATTCATCAAAGTAACTCAAATGAAATCCAAGTATTCAATGAAAGTTCTATATTGAAAGTCCCTTGGAAAAACCTCGACGTCGATTTTGTTATAGATTCTTCAGGGATACACAGAAATGTGATTGATTCACATAAATTGATATCTAATGAAGAAGTAAAAAAAGTTTTTATTACTCATTCTCCAAAAGAAGTTGATTTTACAATGGTTCTAGGAGTGAATGAGTCAAAATTTAATTACGATAAGCATAATGTAATTTCTACGAGTATATGTGATGCAACTGCTATCTCTCCAACCTTAAATGACATTAATAAAAAATTTGGCATTGAGTCTGGATCAATAACTACCATGCATCCCTGGTTAAGTTATCAAAATCTTACCGATGGCTCTTCAAGCTCTTGGTCTGTTCCTGGAGAGGTTTATCATCATTTTGCACTGGGTAGATCAGCAATTGGAAATATAATCCCAAAACCCACCTCCGCAGTTGAAGTTTCATGTAGTGTTTTAGAAGGAATTTCTGAAGACATGTTTTTATCATTTTCTTACAGGACGCCTACAGCAATAGTTGGAAGTGCTGACTTAACTCTTAATTTAAAAAATAATACATCTACCAAAGAAGTAATAGAATTTTTCAATTCTCTTGAAAAGAAACAATCATTTAATATTTATAAGAATAATTCTGAACCATTAGTTTCTTTAGATTTCATTAAGGCAGATTATTCTTGTGTCATTGATCACAGATGGACAGAAATAAAGAACGAAAATCTTTTAAAAATAGTCCTTTGGTATGATAACGAGTGGGGTTATTCGAATAGAGTAATAGACCAAATCAATTATATTGCTAAAAAATGAAAACAGTTGCAGTTATTCCAGTCAAATCAGTATCAGAGAGAGTTAAAAGTAAAAATTTTAGAGATTTTTATAATGGAAAATCTTTATTTGATTTACTTCTAGATAATCTCATAGAATCAAAGGCATTCGATGAAATTTATGTGTCTTCCAATTCTTCTGAAGTAAAAGAAAAGGTTAACTCTTTAGGGTTAAATTTCATCCAAAGAGAAGATAGTTTTTGCAATAATCAAGTTCCTTGGAGCGATGTCATTGCTCATGTAGCTGAAAGCATCCCAGAAGACAAAAATTCTATGTTAGCTTGGTGTCATACTACTTCTCCATTGTTTAAGCGTTATAAAGAAGCTATGGATATTTTTTTTAAATTAAAAAAAACTGAAAAAAAAGATGGATTAGTCACAGTTATAAAGTCATCAGACTTTATCGTTTCTGGCAATCTTCAACCCTTGAATTATTCTTGGGGGCCTTGGCACAGGTATTCACAGTTCTTAGAAAAGTATTACTACATCACAGGGGCATTATTTGTATCCTCAATAGATTCCATGATTAAAAATAGATATGTTATTTCAAAAAATCCATTCTTCTTTGAAGTTAAACCAATCGAAGCGATAGACATTGATACAGAGTATGATTTTGAACTTGCAAAAATTTTAATGGAAAACATGCAAAAACTCTTGAAATATGATTAAAAAAAACTTCATAAAAGAAAAGTTAAAAAAAAATATACCAGTTATCGGAACTTGGTCGGTTATACCTTCTCCGGTAAATGCAGAAATCATTAGTTCAGCAGGTTTAGATTTTATAATTCTAGACCAAGAACATGGTCCAATTAACTTCGAAACTGCACAAAATTGTTGTTCTTCCTGTGAACTTCATAGTTGCTCTCCTCTAATGAGAATTGGAGACATTAACAAACCTTTCATTCAAAACGCTCTTGATATTGGAGTTCATGGGATTCAAATACCAAACATAGAAACAAAAGAAGACGCAGAAAGGGTGATTCAATATTCAAAATATCCTCCGGTTGGAGATAGAGGTTTATCTCCTTTTACTAGAGCAGGCTTATACAATAGGGGAAATTCTTTTGAATTAACTTCCTTAGCAAATGATAATACTTTGGTAGTTTTAAATATAGAAGGTAAGGGGGCAGTTGAAAATCTAGATAGTATTTTAGAAGTAGAGGAAGTGGACACACTTTTCGTTGGCTTATTTGACCTTTCAAAATCTCTAGGAATACCTGGTGAAGTAAATAACTCTAAAGTTTTAAATGCTTTAGAAAAAATAACAAAAAAATCAATAGATGCTGGAAAGTCGGTAGGTACAATTGCTACTTCACATGAAACTTTAAAATCTTTTAAAGATATGGGAGCAACCTACTTGGTATATTTAGTTGACTGTGATGTACTGAGAAACGAATATTCCCGAGCTGTTGAAATAATTAAATAATTAAATGTCTTCAGTTTATATTACAGACTATGTTTCAAACCCCAACATAGAAAAAAAAATTCTTAATAAAAAACTCTCCGCAAGAATTTCATCCAAAGTGAGGGTTCTTTTAGTTTGGCATCAAAAAATAAATTCTTCTTATTTAGATCAATTTCCTAATCTGGAAGGTATTGTGAGATATGGAGTTGGAATAGACTCAGTTGACTTAAAAGAAGTAAAAAAAAGAAAATTGATCCTATGTAATACGCCTGACTATGGAGTTGACGAAGTTAGTGATACAGCTATTGCTATGATCATGAATTTTCAACGTGGAATTCTTAAATATAATAATTTAGCTAAAAATTTATTTAGTTCATGGGAAACCAATACAATTAAAAGCCTCAAAAGAACTTCTTCTACAAAATTAGGAATTTTGGGAGCTGGAATGATTGGTGCTTCAGTTGCCATTAAAGCAAAGGCCCTAGGCTTTCAAGTATCTTTTTTTGACCCATTCAAAGAAAGCGGTTTTGAAAAGACCTTAAGAGTAAAAAGATTTTTTTCATTGACTGATCTTTTAAATGATAGTGATGTAGTGAGCATTCATCTTCCTTTGAATAAAGAAACTAAAGGATTAGTAGATAAGAAATTTCTTGATAGCATGAAAAAAAACTCCTTTTTAATAAATACTTCTAGAGGAGGGATTATCAAAGATATTGATCTTATCTATCATTACTTAATCAATAAGAAGCTAGGAGGCATAGGCTTTGATGTTTTACCTAGTGAGCCTCCAAAAAGAGGTCTTTTAATTGATGCATGGAGATCAGATAAAAAAAATTTTAGAGACAAAATTATAATAACTCCACATACATCGTATTTTTCAAGAGAAGCATATATAGAAATGAGGAAATCTGCAGCCCAATGTGCTTTAGATATCATTAGAAAAAAAAATCCAAAAAATATTGTAATTGATGCTAGATAGAGAAGTTAATACCTTTTTTAGTTTAAAAAAACTAGAAATCAAGGGAGATGAAACTGGCTCACTTATAGCAATAGAATCAGGTAAAAATATCAATTTTGATATTAAAAGGGTTTATTACATCTTTGATACAAAATCTGATGTAGTTAGGGGTAAGCATGCTCATCAAAAACTAAAACAGCTTCTGATTTGCGTTTCTGGAAGTTGTAAAATTCTCTTAGACAATGGCATAAAAAAAAATGTGGTAGAACTATCATCACCAAATGAAGGAGTATATATCAATGACCTAATATGGAGAGAAATGTATGATTTTTCTCAAGATTGTGTTCTTTTGGTCCTAGCAGATAGTTTTTATGATGAAGATGACTATGTGAAGGACTATAATGATTTTCTGAGACTAGTTAAAGAAAAGGATCTGACTTAATTCTTAAATTTTTTAAAAAATATTCTTAAATTCAATCTTAGAATTTCTATTTTTATAATAAACTTTTAGTATTATTCATTTCTAAATGAGAATTCTTCAAAAAAATCCTAGGTTAGTGTTCGAATCAGATGGAATAGTTTACAAAGAGCTTGAAACTAAACAGGATGCTATTGAGGAATTTAAAATTCTAGATAAATATAAAGGTAATTTAAATTATCAAAATTCATTAAATACTAAATTTCAATTGCATTTAATTGAACCTATTTCTGTAAAAGAAACAAAAATACTTATGAAGAAGGCTCCGGGTAAAAGGTTAGATAAAATTTTTACGGAGAAAAAAAGCTATATAGAAGATATTGCAAATCTTCTGTCAAATTATCATAAAGAAAATAGCATGGACCCACTCAAAATAAAAATTTTGGGTGATTTTGTAGCTACTAATTTATTTTTATCTAAAAAAAATAAGATTGTCACCTACATAGATCCAGGAAAAAGTTTCAAAACTAAAGCAAGTTTTTATTTAGATATTTCTAGATTTTTATATTCGGTTGTTCAAAGTTTAAGATTTAGAATTTTTAAATCTATGAGAATAATACTCAAGTTCATTAAAACCTATAAAAAAAATAATGATTTAAGCGACAAATTTCTTAAGGAAGCTCTTTTAGAAAGATTTAATATATCTATCCAAAAATTTTCTAAAGAAAAAACTTTCTTTGGTAAGTATAAATCCATCTTATTTTTAATATATGCAAAGAGATTAATTCTTTTAACGCTTTATATTAGCAAGGAAAATAATGACTAGGACATCTGTGATTATGTCAGTCTATAACTCTGATAAATGGGTTAAAAAGGCAATAGAAAGTATTCTTTCTCAATCAGAGCAAGATTTTGAGTTTCTAATAATTGATGATGCATCTAATGATGGATCCTTTAAAGTATTAAGTGAATATCAAAATTTAGATTCTAGAATAAAAGTATTTAAAAATAACAAAAATCTTGGCCTTACAAAAAATCTTAATAAACTGATTAAGCTATCTAAATCTGAATTTATAGTAAGAATGGATGCCGACGATATTTCAATGCCAAATAGAATAGAATGTCAGCTTGATTTGATGAATTCTCAAAAAATTGATCTATGTTTTGCACAAACTAATATTATCTTAGAGTCGGGTGAGAAACTATGTCAAAAATGGTTCCCTAATAATATTTTATTTGCAAATAAATATTTGCCATATATAAATTTTTTTACACATTCTTCACTAATGATCAAAAAAACAGTTTATGAAGAGAACAATTACTACAATGAAAAATTTAAAAAAGCCCAAGACTGGGAGCTTTGGAACAGATTGGTTAAGAAAAATTACAAATTTGGAATAACTAAAAATGTTTTGCATAGCTGGAGGCTTCATCCCTCAGGAACATCTTTGAGCCTTAGTGAATCTAGTTCAGAAAATTATAATTACTTCCTAGCAAAAGTATTACTAATGAATAACCAAAGAAAAAAGTCTTTCAAGTATTTACATCTTCTTCCAAGAAAATATCTTATAAAATATTTTTTTTATCTTCTTATCCCTCATAAATTCTTATTCTTTTTAATCTCCCTTAATTCAAGATTGAATAAAAAATCTCCTGTAAATAAGTTACTAAAAAAATTAGATGAATAATCTTATAGAAAAACTATTTTTGATATATATTTTTCTTATATCCCTTTCTTATAATCTAAAGTGGTTCTACATCTACGGAAGCTTTGCTTATGCAGATATTTTACTACCTGTTTTGATTTTCATACTTGTTTACAAACAAAAATACAAGATATTACCTTTTCAGATTTTACTTTTTCTTTTGTTTTTACTTACCGCATTTAGTACATACTTTTCTTTATTCAATTATGCAACACCATCCTCAATGGGATACTTGCTTAGAGCTTTATATTTTTTAATTTTATTCACTCTTATTTGCTCAATTGAAATAGAAAGAGAAAAGGTTGTCAAAGCTTTAACTTATGGCCTTACATTTTCTCTAACAATAGGATGGTTTATCTGGTTTACAAACCCAAGATTTTTTGCATTTTCTAACGTCCCAATGCTGCATGTTCTTGACACAAATTTTAATGCTTACGTTAATAGAAACGAAACTGGCCTAACAGCATCAATTCTCAGTTTAATTTCATTCTATGCACTGATTTACAAGAGAATCTTATCTAATCCTGCAGCTTTAATTATATTTTTATTTGCTCTGTCTTCATCTTTTCTTTCATTTTCAAGAGGATCATGGGTAATAACTATTCTTGGAATTTCCACAATTTTGTTTCTAAGGTTGAGAATTAAAAGTGTTTTCTTTATTTCTTTTTTACTCTTACCTTTAACTTTATTAGTCCCAATAGAAGGAATTGGTATATTTGATTTAATTTTTTTACGCCTTGAATCTGTCGCATCAAATTTTTATAGGTATCAATATTTAATTGACGCTATTGATATAGGATTTACAAATTTCTTTTTCGGCGTTGGTCCAGGAAATTATAGGGAATACGCTATTCAAAATGATTACCTGGTTACAATAGATCCTCATAATACTTATTTACAGTATTTTGCTGAATTAGGAATTTTTGGACTAATTTTTTGCTTTTTAATATATTTCTCTCTTATTTTTAAATCTTTAAGAGAAATAAATTATGATAACTTATATGTAATTTTATTAACTATTTTTATATGTCTTGCCGTTGATGGATTAATTTCCGGATTAAGTCTAAGCATGAAGCTTATATATATTTTTGCTGGAATTGCTTTCAATGATAAAAGTAGTGATGCTTTTAAAGAGAATAAAAATGAAGGATAAAATTGTAATAAATCATCTTCTTCCAGGGATGTACAGAGGAGGCGTGGAAGTAGGAATTAAAAAGAGCTACAAAGACATAAATAAGAATTTTAATTACAAAGTTTTTTACATAAAAAGACGTGGAATAATCAATGTTAACCAGAAATCCTTCTTTTTATCTTTTTTTAAAATTATTTCAAACAAAACAAAGCCATCAATAATAATTACCTCTTTATGGTGGTCTCATTTTTTTGGGTATTTTCTAAGAGTTTTTGGATTTAAATGGATTGTTTTTATACATAGTCCAAAATTTTCTTCTTATTTTGACAAAATCTTTACGCACTTTGCTTTGAATAAGTCCTCATATTTTTTTTTTGACTCAACTTCATCTCATTCTGTATTCAAAAATAAGATAAAAGGAAAGTCTTTCATAATCCCCTATAATTTTGATGATTCTCAACTCGGCACCAAACTTAATCTTTTTCCTAAATATGATTTTTCTTGGATTGGAAGAAATTCAAAAGAAAAAAGATTGGATTTGTTATTTAATTTTTTTGAAAAACTTGAAACCAAAAAAATTAAAATTAATGCTCTTTTAGTCCTATCAGGAAAAAAACTAAAAAGATTTGAAGCTTTTTCTAAAAATTTTAAATATGTCAACATTGAATATATCTATAATATAGATTCTTCAAAAGCTAATGCATTTCTTTCAGAGTCAAAAATTAATCTTTGTTTTTCTGATTATGAGGGATTTTCTTCAACTTCCTTCGAAGCTATCAAAAGAGGAAACATAATTGCATCAAGATGCGTTGGTGAAATTCCATTTTATACTGCAAGTAAAAGTCGTGTTTTTTTAGAAGATTTAGATGAAAAAAACTTTGATAATTTTGTAAATAGAATTATTGACTTGTTAGATAATCAAGATTTATTAAATAAAATGAGAGATGAATCTAGAAAATATTTATCAATGCTCTATAGAGGAAAGTTATATTCAAAGACATTCATTGAATCCATAAAATCAATACTAAATGAAAATATAAAATGATATGAAGTCCCTGTTGATCTTAAATGGCCATAAGTATGTGACTAGATTTTTTTTGCCTGTAGCTAAACAAGCTGTTAATAAAGGCTTCGAAGTAGATTTAATGATTCCTGAAGGATCCATCAAGTCAGAAATACCTGAGTCATTATTTAGAAATATATTTTATTTCGCTTTTGAAAGAATAAGGTTTGATCTGTTCAGTTTTTTTAAAAACATTATAGATTTTAAAAAAATAGATTCACAAAATTACAAGATTATTCATTTGGTTTCATCCAAAGTAATACTTTCTTTTATGATTTCTTTATTTTTTTCTCTAAAAAAGGAAAAAAAAATAACAATTATTTTTCATTTTATTGGTCTTGGTAGATTATTAGGTCATAAGGGGTTTTTGGGAAAGTTACTAAGATTAGTCTTTAAAATTTTAGCCAAAAATATAGTAAATAAAAATCTTGAGTACAAGATTATTTATTTGAATAAGAATGACAAAAAAATTTTAGAAAATATTTTTTCTGAGAAAGTCTTTAGCTTTCACATGATTCAGGGAGCAGGCGTAGATTTAAAAATATTTAATTTCATTAATAGGAAGATTCAAAAACCTCTTAATCTTCTTTTTTTAGGAAGGTTAATACCTGAAAAAGGAGTCTCTTTTTTCATTGACATATGCAATGATTTAAAAAACTTATATAAGATTAATTTTAAGGTAAGAATTGTCGGATCATTTGAGGATACTAATTTCAGACAAAAGGTATTTAGCCTCATAGAAGATTATAATTTGGTTGAGGATATTGAAATAATTGGAGAGGTTGAAAATCCCCATAAATTTTATGAATTATCTGATTTATTCATTTTCCCATCAACTTATGGAGAGGGAATTCCAACCGTAATCATAGAGGCTCTTGCAACAGGACTTCCAACCTTATCGAGTGATATTCCTGGTTGTAAGGAAATTTTTTCAGAAAATAATAGTGAATCCATTATCAAAGGTTTCAGGAAAGATATTTGGTGCAAAAAGATAATTGAATTTTCAAAAAATGAAGAAATTTATCAATTATCATCTATTAAAGGACGTAGGAAAGTTGAAGAGCATTTTCAGCAAAAAGATCTAGCAAAAAAAACCATATCTCTATATGTTTCTTAAGTTAAAATTATAACCTCTCATGCAGCAACCTCTGATTCTATTAGAACTCAATGAAATAAATTTTGATGTTGCAAAACTTTATATTGAGTCAGGAGAAAAGTTAGATGGTTTCAAGAGGGCATTTGATGGAAACTTAATAGTCACTAGATCAGAGGAAATTTATGAAAATCTTGAACCTTGGATTCAGTGGCCTTCAGTTCATACAGGCCTATCATTTCAAGATCATGAAATTTTTAGGTTGGGAGATATAGAAAAAAAATATAAAAAACAGATTTTCGAGCATATTGAGCAAAAAGGATTTCTGGTAGGGGCCATTAGTCCAATGAATGCAAGTAACTGTCTTTCAAACCCAGCATATTTTATTCCCGATCCTTGGACAAAGACTCCAACAGATGGGTATTGGCTGAGCAATATAATTTACAAATCAGTTGCACAATCAGTAAATGACAATTCGGAAGGAAAAATTAGCCTTAAATCTCTTATTTTTTTGATCTCAGCTTCAATTTTTTGCGTTAGATTTAAAAAATTAGTATCTTTGTCTTTTTATGCTTTAAGTTGCATTAAATTAAGGTACAGAAAAGCATTATTTTTAGATAAATTACTTTTTGAGTTTCATAGATATTTCTTTGAAAGAAAAAAACCAGATTTTGCAACAATTTTTCTTAATGGTGGCGCTCACATACAGCACCATTATTTTTTTAACTCAAAAATATTCAAATCTATACAAAAAAATCCTGATTGGTATCTTAACAAAGAGGCTGATCCCATATTGGATATGTTAAAGGTCTATGATGAGATTCTTGATGAACTTATAAATAATAAAAATTTTGAATTGATAGTTGCTACGGGTTTAACACAAGAGCCCTACCAAAATAAAGAATTTTATTATAGGCCTAAGAACCACAAAAGGCTTTTTTATGAGCTTGAAATAAGCTTTAAAGATATAGAGCCAAGAATGACAAGAGATTTTTTAGTAAGTTTTGATTCAGAAAAAGATACAGAAGATGCAAAAAAAATTCTTAGTCAGTTAAAAGTCAATGATGGCGTTCCTTTATTTAATGAAATAGAAAAAAGAGAAAATGAACTTTTTATTTCACTAACATATTCTAATGAGATTGATAAAAGAACTTTTGTTGAATTGAATCAAAAAAGAATCTTTTTAAAAGATTATGTAGTATTTGTAGCTTTAAAGAACGGAATGCACAATTCAAAAGGATTTGCATATTTTTCTGAAGGAGTGTCTGAATTTGCACCAAAGCAAAATAGTCATGTCAAAAATCTATTCAATACAATAAATTCTTTCTTTGAATCATCTTTATGAAAAATTTTTGCCTAAAGAAAGCTGTTGTTCCAGTAGCTGGACTGGGAACAAGAATGCTTCCAGCTACAAAAGAAATCCCAAAGGAAATGCTTCCAATTGTAACAACTCCCATTATCCAGCTTATTGTTGAAGAAATTTTTTATTCTGGAATAGAAGAGATCATCTTAATAACAAATTCAAAGAAAGGTTCTATAGAGGAACATTTTGATAAAAATCTTGATCTGGAGCTGAAACTTAAAAAAAATAAAAACTTAAGAGATCTAAATCTTCTAAAACATATTTCTAAATTAAAGACAAAAATAATAACAATAAAACAAGGAGAGCCTCTAGGCCTAGGACATGCAGTATTATGCTCAATGCCAATAGTAAAAGATGAACCTTTCGCTTTAGTGCTGCCAGATATGATTCTTTCCACAAATGATTGCAGAAATAACTTATCTAAACTTAAAAAAAATTTTGAAAAATCTGGAAATTCTCAAATCCTCTTAGGAAAGGTTGAAAAAAAAGATACTAAAAAATATGGAATTGCAAAAGTAAAAAATAGTTCTTTAGTTTCAATTATCGAAAAACCTGATCCAAGCAAAGCACCCTCAAATCTCTTTGCTGTAGGAAGATATATATTTGATAAAGAAATTTTCAAATTTATAAAAAAAACTAAACCAGATAAATCAGGAGAAATCCAATTAACAGATGCTTTGCAAGATTATTTATTAAAAAATGAAGTTAATTTTGAACACCTTAGGGGAGAAGTCTTTGATTGTGGCGATAAACTGGGATATCTAAAAGCTATTATAAAATTTGGTATTGAAGATAAATTAATTAAAAGAGATCTAAAGTCTTTTTTAAAAAAACAACTTTGAGAAAAAATGAAAATTTCTGTAGTTAGTGGCGGTTTCGATCCTTTACATAGTGGACATATTTCTTACCTGAAATCTGCAAAAAAATATGGAGATTATTTAATAGTTTTATTAAATAGTGATATTTGGTTATCTAAGAAGAAAGGTAAATTCTTTCTTCCTTATTCTGAAAGAAAAATTATTTTAAAAAATATCTCTTGTGTAGATGAGGTATTGTCATTCAAAGACGATAAAGAAGGATCTTGCATAAATGGATTAAAAAAAATTCAAACCAAATATAAAAAAGATGAAATTATATTTTGTAATGGTGGAGATAGAACACAGACAAACATTCCAGAAATGTCACTAAATAGTATTAAATTTAAGTTCAAAGTAGGAGGGTCAAGTAAAAAAAATTCTTCTAGCGAAATTCTTAAAAATTGGCATCATGGATCAGAATCAAGAATTTGGGGCTCTTTTTATAATCTGTTTGTAGACGAAAATGTAAAAGTTAAAGAGCTAATTATTCAGCCCAATCAAGGTATGAGCTTTCAGAGACATTTGCACAGAAATGAAATTTGGCTAGTTAGCGAAGGTTCATGCAAAGTATTACATGGAAAAAATTCTGAAAAAGATGTGATGGAATATGATTTAAAAAAAGAAGATTTTTTTCATGTCAAAAAAGGCGAATGGCACCAAATAATGAATCTTTCAAAAAAGATATGCAAAATCATAGAAATCCAATATGGAGATAGAGTTCAGGAATCGGATATCGAAAGATTGCACTTTTTTGATAAAAATAAATCATAAAATGAATTTAAAGTCATTTTTGAGATATAAACTAAAGAAACATAAAAAAAATTATTATATTTCTGATTCTAAAGGTTTAAGTTTTTTATCTAAGGAGCTATCCAACAGTCCAATTTTTGGAATTGATACTGAATTTGATTGGAGAAGAACATATTTTCCAAAAGTATCTTTGATTCAAATATCCGTAAATGGCAAACTTTTTGTAATAGATTGCTTAAAAATAAATCCAAAAGATTTCCTTAAAATTTATTTAGAAAATAATGAAATCTTGAAAGTATTCCATTCTGTTCGTAGTGATGCCACAGTGCTGAGTAAAAGCCTTTCTATAAATACAAAAAATGTTTTTGATATACAACAAGCTGACAAGTTGCTAACTAAAAGTGATATTAAATCTTATGGAAAGATAGTTAAAAATTTTTTTGGTATTAATTTGGAAAAATCTGAAACTAATTCTAATTGGCTTAAACGTCCTCTTTCAGAAGATCAAATTAAATATGCTCTTGACGATGTAGATTTTTTGCTTGAAATTTATAATTACCAAATAAAACAGCTTAAGAAGTCAAATTTAATGGAGAATGCATTAGCCCTTTCAGAAAAAGAGGCCATTTTGGGTAATGAATCTTTAAAGAAATTAAGATTAATTAAACTTAAAAATAAATTTAGCAAAAGAAACAAACAAATTTTTTTATGGCGAGAAGAAATTGCAGAAAAAGATAATGTTCCTCCAGCTTATATTTTCAAAGATAAGCATTTAAAAAAACTTTCAAACATAGAATCTAATGATCTCTCTGCAAGAAAAAAAATAATGTTAATAATTGGCGATACTGACTTAACTGAAAAGTTTATGTTGAATTTTTTATGATATTTTTTTGGACTTTATATTTCATTCTTTCTATTTCAATTTCTCTTTTAATTTCTCTTTTTGCAAAAAAAAGAATAATAAAGATATTTATATTTAGTCTAAGTTTTGCCTTACTAGCTACATTATGGTTTAGAAATCCTGGAGAAAATGTTCTTTCCCCAATTTTTTCATCACTGATTTTAGAATCAACCATATTAGCCAGTAATGGATTTTTAAGAATTTTAAGACCATTTTTTTTGGCTTTTCTTGTAACGTTCTTTTTATCATTAATTTTTTGGAAAAAATCAAAAATTAAAAATTAATTATTGTTGGCTTCATAGTATCCAAGTTTACTAAACCTATTTGATTTTTTCCCTTCATAAACCCTGCACATTCACCTGGATTAAAAATCAAACAATTATCTTTTTTTTCAAGTCTGTATCTATGAGTATGACCATGAAAGATTAAGTCATGCCTTGAAGTCATTTCTTTATCAATTAAATCAGGATGATGAATCAGAGATATATTTTTTTTATTTATTTCGAAAGAGTAGGGTTCTTCATGAATTTCGCAATTAAACTCCTCTGAAGCTTCTTCAAGATCTCTTTTTTCTTCAATATCATTATTTCCTAAAACTACAATTAAACGACAGTTCAGAGCCTTAAAAGCTAGAAGGGATTTTGGAAGGGAAATATCTCCCGTATGAACTACTAAATCTGCACTATTTTCATTAAAAATAGTGCAGATTTCACGAATATTTTTAAGATTATTGTGAGTATCTCCAGTGATACCAACAATCACAGTGCTAAACTTTTTCTAGAATATGTATACCGCAGGCTGTTCCAAGACCAATAACATGAGTCATCCCTAATCTTGCTCCTTCAACTTGTCTTTCACCAGCTTCGCCTCTTAAATGAGTACAAACCTCATAAATATTAGCTATTCCAGTTGCCCCTAAAGGGTGCCCTTTTGAAAGAAGGCCTCCAGATACATTTACAGGTACTTTCCCTCCAAGTTCAACGTGACCTTCATCTATCATTTTTCCAGCTTCTCCATCTTTGCATAATCCTAAGTTTTCATAATGAAGCATTTCTGCAGTTGCAAAACAATCATGTAATTCAACAAGGTTTATGTCCTCTGGTCCAACACCAGCCATTTCATAAGCTTGTTCAGCAGCCAACCTAGTACAAGCATTTACATCCGGCATGACCAAATCTCTATCTGTATATGGATCACTTGCGAGCGCAGAGGCTTTAACTCTTACAGCTCGTCCCATCCCTAATTCTTTAGCTTTCTTTTCTGAAACAAGGACTGCAGCAGCAGATCCATCAACATTTACAGAACACATAAGTTTTGTA
>MDTG01132130.1_pt1 | contig 17869 bp, 20 predicted proteins | sample 811421 | NCBI WGS metagenome assembly MDTG01 (sample SAMN05326645, study PRJNA326480) | marine metagenome | isolation source: seawater | place: Pacific Ocean: South East | collected 2011 | reverse complement strand
CGGTGGAAGGATTTTTTGAAAGAGGTCCAGTTGACCCGCCACAACCTCCTAAATTATTCGGGCAGACTACAAAAAATTTGTTTGTATCGACCGGTTTTCCTGGACCAATCATATTGTCCCACCAGCCTTGTTTTCTGTCGATAGGGCTGTTAAAGCCCGCTGCATGCTGATCACCGGTTAACGCATGGCATATCAGTATGGCATTGTCTCTTTTTTTGTTCAGTTTTCCATACGTCTCGTAACAAAGGTTGTAGTCTTTGAGTGTTGCACCACTATCAAGCTTCAAAGCTGAGTTGATTATTTGATTTTTCGCAATCACTAAGCCTACAGAACTATGTTTTATTTGTTCTTTATATTCTTCCATTGATCTTTACTTTATAGCCGAAATACCAAGGTCTTGAAAAGGCATTATGATGATCATCATAAATACTTGTAGGGTTATTATTAAAATCAAAGGAGAAAAATCAAGGCTTCCAAGGGGAGGGCAAAAACTTCTTATCCTTCTCAATAGCCCACTAGTAATATTATTTACTATTTCTAGAAGCGGATGATTTTTTTGATTGCTAAACCAGCTGAATATTACTAGAATCAGGATTGACCATGTCATTAAATTAACAATTTTCTCTAAGATCGATGAAGTTGCTAATATTGCGATAGCAAAAGCACCGTAACTAGTTTTAGATAAACTAGATAAAATTAAAAAAAAGACACTTTCGAATAAAGCCAGCAAGATTAGGGCTGCATAATCAATCTTTTTGCTCGTAGGCAGTAATTGTCTTAACCAAATTAAGAAAAAATCAGTTAGTTTTACGATCGCTTGGCATATTGGGTTATAAAAATCTATGTTGAAGAATTGAAAAAAAATTCTTAACAATAGAATATAAGACGCAAGGTCAAAAAATGTTGTAATTAGAAACAGAGTAGCGTTTGAGAAATATGGCATGATATTTTACTTTTTCGATAACTCTAAAGATTTCTTATGGGCACATCCTACGGCTTTTTCAACAATTTTTTCGAGCCGTTCCTCGGAGAAGCTATTTATCGCAGCTTCTGTTGTTCCGCCCTTTGAAGTTACTTTCTTGCGTAATTTAGAAAGTGAATCTCTTGAGCCCATATTGAGTAGCGCGGCACCTACAAAGGTTTGATTCACTAATTGATAAGCTAGTTTCTTTGGCATGCCCAGTTTGATTCCAGCAAGAATTAAGCTTTCAGAGAAATAATAAAAGTACGCGGGTCCACTCCCCGAGATAGCTGTAGCTGTATCAATTTGACCTTCATTTGCAACCCAAAAAACTTGTCCTACATTAGAAAATATATTATTAACTCTTTCCTTGATTTTTTTATTAAGGCGTTTTTGATTTGAAATTAAAACGGTTACACCTTTACTGATTAAACAGGGTGTGTTTGGCATTGCTCGGACGATAACATCAACTCTAGGAAGTAATCGCGATAATTTCTTTAAAGTCGTCCCCGCAGCTACCGATATAATGATGCTATTATTAAATTCAGATGCTTGGATTTTTTCACATACTTCCGAAATTTTATTTGGTTTCACCGCCAAAATAATGATTTTATTTGATAATATTATCGAGTCTAGGTTTTTGGCCACAGTTACTTTTAATAGATTTTCAAGTTTGTTCCTTATAGTTTTCTTGGGATCTATCACATTTATTCGAGAACAAGAAATACCATAATCTAAAAGCCCTATAATCAGCGCTTGAGCCATATTGCCTCCACCAAAGAAAACGAACTGTTCTGTATTTCTCATCATATATTGATCCTTGGATGAATCATTGAATAATTTAACTCCTATAATTTCGGGATCCAAACAACTCTGTGCCTATTCTAATCATTGTAGCCCCTGACTGAATGGCAAGAGGGTAATCGTCAGATGTTCCCATAGATAGAGTATCACCGCTTTCAATTTCTGTTAACAGATCTGCTACTTTTTGGTAATCATAGATTGATTGCTGATCAGTTTTGCCAGCATCTGGAAAATACATTAGACCTCTTAGGCGTAGATTATTAAATTCTTTAAATGCTTGAAAAAATCTGCAACTTTTGTCTAATGGTACTCCATTTTTTTTACTTTCACTGTCGCGTATTTGTACCAAGACGTTGAGGGCCACCTTTTGCCCTTCTCGATGTGCGTTTAGTCTCGTTGCTATTTTTATTCTATCAACACTATGAACATAGTTGAAATTTTTTGCTATTTCTCTAGTCTTATTAGATTGAATTGATCCAACAAAATGCCATTCTATATTCAGATTTTTTAGTTGTTTTTGTTTTATTATGGCTTCTTGCAAATAATTTTCGCCAAATCGTATTTGACCAAGTTCAAATAAACTTTTTATTCGGTTAGAATCTTGACCTTTAGAAATTGCCAGTATTTTTATTTCATCTGGATTTCTATTAGCTTTTTTTGCGGCTCGGTCAACTTTGACCTGTAATCGTTCAATACGATCTTGAAGATCATTGTCCATAAATTGATTATTATTCTCTTATTAATTTTATAACTTGTCGTTCAATACTCGATAAGGCTATTATGTCAATTTAGAGGGCACAAGTATATTGCCAAAAAACTTTGAGGAGTCTAATTAAATGGATATTGGAGAGTTGCTAGCATTTGGGGTAAAAAACGGAGCTTCTGACATGCATTTGTCTGCGGGGATGCCACCAATGATCCGTGTTGATGGAGATATGAGAAAAATTGATGTGCCACCTATGGACAATACAAAGGTAAGAGATTTAATTTACGACATAATGAACGACAAGCAACAAAAAGAATTCGAAGAGCTTCTCGAGTGCGATTTTTCATTTGAAATACCGGGGTTGGCCCGATTTAGAGTCAATGCTTTGAATCAAAATAGAGGAGCAGGAGCTGTATTTAGAACTATCCCTTCGACAATACTCAGTCTCGAACAAATCAATGCCCCAGAAATATTTAAATCTATTGCGGATTATCCAAGAGGTGTTGTTTTGGTAACTGGGCCAACGGGTTCTGGTAAATCTACAACATTAGCGGCCATGATAGATCACAAAAACGAAACTGAGTATGGTCATATTTTGACTATTGAGGATCCTATAGAATTTGTGCACCAAAGCAAAAAGTGTTTGATTACTCAACGTGAGGTTCATAGAGATACACTTGGATTTGAAGAATCTCTTCGTTCGGCTCTTCGAGAAGATCCAGATGTTATTTTGGTAGGTGAAATGCGAGATTTGGAGACGATTAGATTGGCCTTATCGGCAGCAGAAACAGGACATTTGGTATTTGGTACTCTGCATACAAGTTCCGCTGCGAAAACGATTGATAGAATAGTCGACGTGTTTCCTGCTGAAGAAAAGGATATGGTTCGGGCGATGCTTTCTGAGTCATTAAGGGCCGTAATATCCCAGGTCCTGTGTAAAAAAGTCGGGGGAGGCAGGGTGGCGGCACATGAAATTATGATAGGGACTCCAGCAATAAGGAACCTAATAAGAGAAAATAAATTAGCCCAGATGTATTCAGCTATACAGACGGGACAGCAGTTTGGAATGCAAACACTCGATCAAAATCTCAAGCTTCTGCTAGATAGAAATTTGATTACAAAAAATGACGCAAGGTCTAAGGCTGCTAATAAAGACGATTTTTAAGGGGATAAGGAGTGCGAAATGGATCGAGATAATGCCATCAAAGAGATGCGAGAGCTTTTTAAATTAATGGTTGAAAAAAAAAGCTCCGATATGTTAATAACGTTTAATTATCCTCCGGCTATGAAAATTGATGGCTTAATCACACCTGTTAAAAACAACGCTCTCGACCTAGAATCTGCCAAAGCGATGTGCTATGCCATTATGAACGACCGTCAAGTAAAAGAGTTTGAGGCAACCAAAGAGTGCAATTTCGCAATTTCTCCGGCTGGCATAGGAAGATTTAGGGTTAATGCTTTTATCCAACAAGGCGCTGCGGGGCTTGTAGTGCGAGCTATAGAGACCGAGGTGCCAAATATAGAAAAGCTTGGCTTGCCCAACGTTATGAAGGATGTGATTATGACTAAGCGTGGTCTGGTGATAATGGTGGGAGGCACAGGCTCGGGCAAATCAACATCGCTTGCTGCTATGATCGATCATAGAAACGCTAACTCTAAAGGACATATTATTACGATCGAGGATCCCATTGAGTATGTTCATCCTCATAAAGGTTGTATAGTCATGCAAAGAGAAGTAGGAGTTGATACTGACGACTGGGATATTGCTTTAAAAAACACCTTGAGGCAGGCCCCTGATGTGATATTACTTGGTGAAATCAGGGATAAAGAAACTATGGAGTTCGCGGTTGCTTTTGCTGAAACAGGCCATCTTGCAGTGGCTACTCTTCACGCTAACAGTGCTAACCAAGCTTTAGATAGGATTATAAATTTTTTTCCAGAAGAACGAAAGAGTCAACTTCTCCAAGACTTATCCCTTAATCTTAAATCCGTTGTATCCCAAAGATTATTAAGAAAGCCTGATGGAAAGGGCCGAGTAGCTGCTATTGAAATATTACTTAATAGCCCCCTTGTTTCAGACTTGATTATGAAAGGGGAAGTCCACGGTCTAAAAGAGATCATGGCTAAATCAAACGATTTAGGCATGAAAACGTTTGATCAGGCTCTCTTTGAGTTATATGAGGAAGGCAAAATAAATTATGATGAAGCTATAAAAAATGCCGATTCTCAAAATGAGCTAAGGCTAAGGATTAAGTTAGAGAGCAAGTTGTCAGAAGATAAAGATCTAATGGCTGATTTGGGTGGTCTTGCCCTAAAAGATAAAGAAGACACCTAGCAATTTGGATAAAATTAAAATGCAAATACTAGATTATCTGAAAAAAATTATAGAGCTAAAAGGATCGGATCTTTTTCTGAGTGCAGGTTCCAAGGCGCGAATTAAAGTTGAAGGAAAGTTGGAAGAAGTAGGTGATGACCTTTTGTCGTCTGAACTATTAGAGTCAATGGCAAAAGAAGTGATGACGAATAATGGCTGGGAAAAATTCCGCAAAGAATTAGAATTGGATTTTTCAATTGATAAAGAGGATTTAGATTCACGATTCAGAGTCAATGTTTTTCGACAAAGTGGCAATATAGCCTTGGTTTTAAGGAGAGTACCTAAGGATATTCTTAGTTTGGAAGTTTTAAAAAGTCCGCCGATATTAAGTGAATTGATTATGAAAAAAAGAGGATTGATTTTAATGGTGGGAGGCACAGGCTCAGGGAAATCAACAACTTTAGCGGCAATGATTCGTCATAGAAATAGCAACTCGATGGGGCATATTCTTACTATCGAAGATCCAATTGAATTTGTTCATGAAGACGAATCATGTCTCGTTAATCAGAGAGAAATCGGGATTGATAGTTTGACTTATGCTGCAGCGTTAAGAGCCGCGATGAGAGAGTCTCCTGACATTATTATGATTGGTGAAATTAGGGACCTTGTAACTATGGAAGCGGTTCTAGAGTTGTGCAACACGGGTCACTTAGTTGTGTCAACTTTGCATTCAAATAACGCAAACCAAGCTCTCGATCGTATCGTAAGTCTTTTTGCCCGTGAAAATCGAGACCAAGTTTTAATGGATTTATCGCTTAACCTCCAAGGCATCATTTCACAAAGACTTGTTATGGGAGTTAATGAGACTCGTGTGGCTGCAATGGAAATATTAATGATGACCCCTCATATTAGGGAATTGATTTTATCGGGGCAACTAACAGAAATAAAAGCAGCAATGGAAGGAAGCGCGCAAGCTGGGATGCAAACCTTTGACTCCTCATTGTTTAGACTTTATACAGAAAATTTAATCGGGTTAGATACAGCATTAGATAACGCTGATTCTAGGAATGATTTAGAAAGTAAAATTAATTTTGGATAAGAAAAATTATACTATGAATGACAAGGTCTCTCCTGCGGTTTCTTCGAAGCAGCTTGAGACTGATGTTGTGAGAGTTACGAGATGGGATTTTGCTCCTTATTCAGAGACAGGTTGGCACATCCACGATTTTGACTATATCGTCGTACCAACTATATCAGGTCAATTGACGATTACGAACCCAGACGGTTCAAGTATGAAATTTGATATTTTTCAAGGTAACTCTTACAGCAGAAAGGCAGGCGTTGAACATAATGTCCAAAATCTTACATATAGTAAGACCTCTTTTTTAGAGATTGAGTTTAAAAGCGGAATCGAATGACTAACTTTAGATTAGAATTAGCCAAGGCGGTTTTTATTCTGTTTATTAGCACTATGTCAAGTGGTTGTGGACCGGGGCCTCAACTACCTTTTACGGAAAAGAATTCTCCGGACAATAAATTTACTGTTAGAATAGATGTATCAGAGCCAAAAAAAATATTAGGCTGCGAATTTTGCAGACGACCTTTCTATATATACGCCACTATTCAAAACAACTTAAGTTCTGAAAATTTTAATGTATTTGAGACCCGCTTAGAGAACGACGGTGTTCCTTTTAATAAGCAAAATATTTCCTTACGATGGGTTTCAAGAAATACATTGATTGTTTGCCTTCGGGCCTCTGATTTACCGAAGAGGGGATACCACGTAACTATGGAAAAGGACGTGCTTGTCTCAGATTTAAACAATTGTTAACCTAATTTAGAAAAACCTTTGATGACAATAATTTGAATAAATTGTGGCCCGACTTCATGTATTTGTCTTCATGTAATGAGATTGAATAACTTGGTTTAAATTTTGATAAGATAGTTCTATTATCTGTCATAAATTCAAGAGAAGCCTGTGCTTCAAGAGCATATACTTCCCAGTTTGTTCTTAATTCTAATGAATTAGTAATGTAAGTAAGATATTTAAACGCTGGGTGAGCATGCCATCTTCTCGTTAGATGTTTTGATTTTGGCCACGGATTTGGATAAAGTAAAAATGCTTTAAAAATAGGTATTTTATTCTTCCATAATAATCTCCACAATTGACTTATTTCAACTTGGGCAAATATGACATTTTTACATTTGTTTGTGCTGATAAAATTCTTTGCGCGATCAATTCCAAAGACAACGGTATTTGGATTTTGAAGTGCAAGCCACAAAGAACTCAAACCAGTTCCACAACCATTGTCCAAGATTACGGGAACCCCTTGATCCTTGAATTCTTTAATATGTTTGTATACTTGAAAGGTTGATTTATCGATAAACGGTACGAAGTTATTTTGATAATTTTTTTTTAAACAATATAACAATTTTGGATTTTTTTTTGACTGATTAGAGAATACTCGCGTCGAATTATTTTTCATTTGTTATGTTTGGATTTGTGGCCATAGGTTTGGTCGCAAAAAATTATTTTACCATCTGCGATAGTCGTCGTTACTTTTCCTGTCATTTCATGATCTAAATAAGGAGAGTTTATTCCCGAACTTTTAAATGATTTACTAGATGCCGTCCATTTATAATTTGGATCAAATATACAAATATTTGCAGGACCGTTTTTAAATAAGCACCCATCTTCTAGGCCTAAAATTTGAGCTGGTTTGTTGGTTATATAATCGATTGCCTCCATATATGATATCCCTGAGTTTTTTTTAGCGTTAAGTAACATAGGTAAAAATGTTTCGAATGATGTTGCTCCAGCGACACTCCCCTCAAACGCTCCTTCTTTAGCACAGGTACTTCTTGGTCTGTGCAAGCTAGTTAAGGAAGAAACTAAATTTTTATTAACAGCGTTTAGGAGATAATCTCTATCTTTTACAGTGGCTAAAGGTGGTTCAATATTATACGCAGTATTTAACCAGTCGATTTCATTTTCTGCTATGAGGCTGTGGAATATACTGACATCAAAAGTCATAAATTTTTTTTGTTTGCTGAGCTCTTTTATAGATTTTGCGCTCGTGATGGATTTTAAATGTGCTTTGGCGCCAGTTTCTCTAATAAGGACTATATTCCTATAAAGCTCAATTAGCTCGCTTGATTCAGGGCTAGAAGGGAGACCTTTTTCTATACTACTTATGCCTTCTTTAACCACAGAGCCTTCACTTAGCCATTTATCCTGGGAATTTAAAAAAACTTTTAAGTCAAAGGAGTTTGCATAAAGTAAGGCGCTTCGCAATACTGATGTGTTTGCTATAGAAAAGTCACCATTCGAGACGCCTAGACAACCTGCTTTTTTTAGGTTGTACATTTCTGTCAGTTGTTCTCCCTTTAAATCGACGGTAAGTCCCCCGATACAGTATATTCTTGGGCCAATAAACTTTTGAGAGAGTTGATTTATTTGATTTATTGATTCAACCGTATCAAGAGGCCTGTTTTCGGAGGGAGTTAAGCATATCGATGTAAATCCACCTTTAGCTCCTGCAGACATTTCTTGTTGTAGGTTTATTTCAAACCTGTCTTTTTTGGGGTTTAATTCAGCGCTGAGCTCAATGAATCCAGGACACACTATTTGATTCTCTGCATTGATAGAAACTTCAGGTTCGAATTTTTTAGGCTTTCGACCAATCGCTAATATTAGGCCATCTTCAAGGTATACGTTCTCTTTTTTTTCAATTTTGCTCTTTGGATCGATTAGTTGCCCATTAATAATTTCTATTTTCATCTATGCGCGTTCTCCACTCAGCATGGCCATTATAGCCATTCTTATGGCAATTCCATTACCAGCTTGTTCTAAAATTCTAGAGTTGGCTCCGTCAGCTACTGCTGAATCTATTTCAACACCTCTATTTATAGGGCCTGGATGCATAACTATGACGCCCGAATTCGCGCAAGAAAGTTTTGCCTCTGTTAAACCAAAAGTTTCAAAATACTCTGAAGCACTTGGGAGTAGCGCTGATTTCATCCGTTCTTTTTGGAGTCGTAATGTGATGATGACATCGGAATCCTTTATCCCTTGTTCAAGATTATAGAAAGGCTTTACCCCCATGCATTCAATATTGTATGGAATTAAGGTTCTTGGACCCACTACGCGTATATCTTTGACGCCAACTCTTTGTAAAGCGAAAATTTCAGATCGGGCTACTCTTGAATGCAAAATGTCTCCAACAATGGCAATTTTGAGTTTTGAAAAATTGCCTTTATTTCTCTTTATAGTAAACAAATCGAGCAAAGCTTGAGTCGGATGTTCGTGACGACCGTCTCCAGCATTAATCACGCTAACCTGTTCTCCCATTAAATTAGCAATGAAGGCGGATGCACCAGATTGATTATGTCTCACGACGAAAATATCTGTTCTAAGAGAGGCTAGTGTTTTGAGTGTATCAGATAAACTTTCTCCTTTTTTGGTAGCACTTGATTCTATATTTATATTTAAAACATCTGCAGATAGCCTAGTTGCCGCTAGTTCGAACGTAGTTTTTGTTCGAGTGCTTGGTTCAAAAAAAAGATTTGCAATTGTTTTCCCTCTAAGAATAGGAGTCTTCTTAACAGATTTACTTCCAATTGGAAAAAAACTTTCCGCTCGGTCTAAAATAGAGTTGATTGTGCCAATGCTAAGGCTATTAATTGAAAGAAAATGCTTTATTTCCCCGGCTGTCATATTGAAGAGCTATTGATTAGCATCATATTTACCTTACTGGGCAGTTATATTAACGTTTAGAGTCAAATAACTCAAGTTTAAGAGGAGATGGCCCGGTCAATTTAATATCTTTTTCATTTGGTATAAATACTTTTAATCCAAGTATGTCTGGGTTAATAGGCAATTCTCTTTTGTCACGATCGATGAGACACATTAACGTAATACTTTGTGGCCTTCCAAAATCAAAAATTTCATTCATTGCAGCTCTAATTGTTCGCCCAGTAAAGATTACATCATCCACTAAAATAATATGTTGGTTGTTGATTTCAAAGTTAAGTCTGGAGGGCTCAACTTTTGGATGGAGTCCAATTGTATCAAAATCGTCCCTGTAGTAAGCAATATTTAATTGACCTGGTCCTTCCGATATGCCCAGCATTTTGCAGATTATATCTGCTATCCAAACACCCCCTGTTTTTATTCCAATGACTTTAGAACGTTTCCGTTGATTTTGATTTTGCTTCTTTATTAATTCATGACCCATTGTGTCGATCAATTCATTCACATTTAAGTTTGTTATTTCCATAATGGTTAGCGCTCTAAGTTGACTCAAGGAGCCATGTTTTAATTATTATACTTGCGGCGATTGCATCAAGTGGTTTATTTTTATCATATAAATTTCTTATTTTATAAGCTTCATGGCTAGATAGTCTTTCGTTGATCAGAATAACTGGTTTATTGTATCGGTCTTCTAGTTTATTCTTAAATTGTTCAATTAGACCTTTCAAAGGATGATTATTTCCATCTTTTAATTCGGGTAATCCTACGATAAACATAAATGGCTTCCACTCGTCAACAATTTTATCAATCTGTAAATAAATAGAGCGTTGCTTTGTTTGTCTCAAATTAAAGAGAGGAGTTGTTATTTTAGTAAACAAATTCCCAACCGCAACCCCTATCTTTTTTGATCCGTAATCAAAGCCTATTATTATTTCTTCTTTTCTCATAATTTTTTATCTGTTTGAAAATACAGTTATCTAATCTCGTAGCTTACAATAAAAATCGATAAAGGATTATAATTAACCCTTCTTGTGTAATGGTCGCTTCAGTTGCAAAAAATTGATTTTATGACTACCTGTTTCATTTTTTATTTGAAAATTTCCACGTCCTAGTTATATGCAATATATCAGTTTCATCAGTGATTTTCTTAGGAAGTGGACTAAAAGGAGACGCAAGTTTTACAATGTTAATCGCAGCATTATCAAGAAGGGAACTTCCGGAGGTTCTTAAAATTTTAATTCCTTTTATTTTGCCATCCCTATCAATTGCGGCATCTAATAGTAGATCACCTGAAATATTCTTTAGGGCCAAGTCTTGGGGGTAATATAAATTACCAATGATTTCGACTCTTCGCCTCCATTCCTCAACATATTCAGCATAAATTGGGTCTTTGGTTTCAGCAGATACTGTATGTCTGCGTGGTAAGTTAGGACTTTGGATTTCGCTTATATTATTCAGAATAATATTCTTCGTTGTGAAAGTAATATCATCTTTATTTGGCTCGAAATCTTTTGCTTCTTTTGGATATTTCTCTATAAGGTTTTTCAGATTTTCATTTTCTCCTCTTAATTTATTTTCGATATTATTCGGCATATCATTATTATCATTTTGAGATAATCCTACGACCTCAAATGGTGGAGTATCCGATTTATTATTTGAGACAAAGTAAAAAGAAAAAAGAATGAAATGTAAAAGTAATGACAAGAATAAAAAAAATATAAATTTATCTCTTGAGGCTTCGAAGTTATTCATATGAACTTATACTATTGTTGTTTAAATTTTAGCCAGCATAGATTCAATTATTGCTCCACAAATATTTTCTTTGGTTGAGCGCTCTAGTTCTCGAACACATGTTGGACTTGTAACGTTTATTTCCGTCAGGAACGAACCAATTACATCGAGCCCTACAAAAACAAGTTCTAGTTTATTAATTTTATCTTTAATAATACTGCAGATTTCTCTGTCTCTATCGTTTAATTTAATTACTTTAGCTTTACCGCCTGCAGCAAGGTTGCCTCTATTTTCATTTTCTTTTGGAAAACGAGCGAGTGCGTACGGGAAAGGCTCTCCGTCAATTAATAAAATTCTTTTGTCACCTTGGGAGATTTCTGGAATAAATCTTTGCGCAATACAGAAGTCAGAGCTGTTGTTCGTCATCGTTTCAAAAATAACATTTGCATTACTGTCTTTATTGGTCACTCTGAAGATAGATCTTCCTCCCATTTGATTTAACGGCTTTACTATTATATCTTTTTGATTATTCAGAAAATCCATAAGTTCATTTTTACTATTAGAAACCAAAGTGTTTGGTACGAGTTGCGGAAACCAATTCGTCGCGATTTTTTCATTTGTTTCTAAAATACTTGAAGGATTATTAAATACTTTAGTCTGGGTGTTATTGGCAAACTCAAGTAAATATGTAAGATATATATAATTTTGATCTACTGGCGGGTCTTTCCTCATAATCACAAAATCAAATTCACTTAGATCTATTGGTACTGTTGGTCGGTCTTCTAGATACTGATGCCATTTAAGCTGGTCATCGAATACATCTATTCTCCTAGCGTATGCTTTGACTTTGCCATTAATTAAGCTTAGATCGCCCGCTTCAGCGTAAAAAGTAATAAGCCCTCTTCTTTTTGCCTCTAGAAGAATTGCTAAAGTTGTGTCTTTTACGGGGTCGATATAGCGGATTTCATCCATTATAACCATTATCTTTTTCGTCATTTTATCGTCCTGTTGGTATAAATTACATTATAATGTATAGGGCTAATAGAGTATTGTAACCGTTGGACGTGAATTACGTTAAATCGCTGGGGTAAATTTGTGAAAAACGACAATTTATTGATAATTGCGACTCGAAAAAGCCCTTTGGCGATGTGGCAGACCTTATACACTAAAAGAAAAATACTTGATGAATTCCCGCATTTAAACGTTAAGATAGTTTCAATTATAACGACTGGAGACAAACTTAGGGGTAAGTTGAAAGAATTTGGGGGTAAGGGGCTATTTGTGAAAGAGCTACAGCAGGCCCTTTTAGAAAAAAAAGCGGATATTGCTATACATTCTATGAAAGATGTGCCTAATTTTTTGTCCAGTTCAACGCAAATAATTGCAATGTTCAAGCGTGAGGATCCTCAGGACGTTCTGGTAACTACTAATGGAAAACTTTTAAATGAGCTTTCAACGAATTCCATCATAGGTACCTCTAGCATAAGAAGAAAAACCCAGATACTAGAATTAAGATCAGATTTAATCGTTACAGATCTACGAGGTAATGTGGGCACTAGATTGAAAAAACTGGAGAAAGACGAATATGATGCGATTATTCTTGCGAAAGCCGGCTTGAAAAGATTAGGTTGCATGAATGACAAAAAATATAAAATTCACGACTTAAAGGGAATGATTCCTGCAGCAGGTCAAGGCGCTATTGGTGTGGAGGCTCTTAGTAGTAATAATAAGGTAAAGGAAATTTTCGCTAGACTAAATTGCCCCCGAACTTTTAAATGTGTTATGGAAGAACGAAAAATTATTAAGAAGCTTGGGGGCGACTGTGGTTCCCCTATCGCCGTATTTGCTCAACAAAAAAATAAAACCATAATAATGGAGGCTTTTGTAAGCGATATCAACGGCACTAGCTCGATACGAACAGTTGCTGACTTTCCTGAAAATTGCTCTCTTGATGCAGGCGAATCTGTTGCCAATACACTGATAAAGCTAGGAGCGTTAAAGCTTGTTAGTGGACAAAAAAGTTCGTAATAATATAGCTATGAAGATAATGATTACTAGACCAAAAGAGCAAATGTTAGGATTAGTTCATTCGCTGGAAGCCACTGGAAATCTAACTATTTTGGCTCCTTTAATCAGAATCGAGCATCTAAAGCTAGTTCCTAATGATTTAAAGCAATTCATAGACTGGTCAAATATTATTATATTTACAAGTCAAAATACGATTTTACCAACAATTGGTAGGATCAAAGACTTGGAAATTTTTGATGAGAAAAAAATTTTTGCAATCGGAACAAAAACCCGAGAACGGCTTTTAGCAAAAAAAATAGGCCAAGTTTCTATTCCAAAAAGCACAAATTCAACGGAAGGTTTGTTGACACTTAATGAACTATCACAATTTCATATTGGAAACAAAAATATCTTAATTGTGAAAGGCCAGGGTGGCCGTAAAAAGCTAGGACACAATCTTTTAGAGAGAGGTGCAAACTTGAAGTATATTGATAGTTATCAAAGGAAGGAAACCAACATAAGTATTAGTCGGGTTTTACAAGCTGAACATATTAAAACACCAGATTTAATAATAATTACCAGTGGTTCAATTTTGTTGTCGTTAGTGAAAAAAATAAAATCAGAAAATTTAAATGATTTATTTTCTACTCCTTTATTAGTTGTTAGCCAACGATTAGCAAAGCTTGCAAGAAGGCTAGGTTTTAATGGTGCTATACGCACATCGGAAAATGCAAATGACGAATCTATTTTGGATTCAATAAAATATTGGGGCTAATAAATTGACAAAATACAGCATAGAAGAAGGAGAGGTGTTAGAGAAAAAACTGTCGAAAAAGAAATTGTTTTTAGCACTTATGTCTTCGATTTTGGTCGCCTTTACTTTTTATCTTTTCATGAAATACGATCTCTTGGGTAGACTAAAAGTAGACCAACTTGAGAGTAAGTCTTTAAATAACCCGCCAAAGAATACCAACGCGCTTAATTTTCATCCTGATTACAGTGATGAAATAGCTCAAATTAAGCTACAAGTTAAAACATTAAGCGCAGAAAATCGAAACTTTAAAGCTAAGCTCAAAACGTTGACGGAAAAATTAAATCAAACGAATATGTCTTCAAATGATGAACATAAAGAGCTATTCAACAAACAATCTATTAATAGAGTAAATCATATATTGGAATCAATATTATATTCACTTGATCGCAATTTAAAAAATGGGGAAAATTTAAGAGCCATCCAGTCAGATTTTGATCGGCTGATTTTAGTTTTAATTCTTTTCAGTTGGGATATCGATGATTCAATAATAACTCAGGTTGAAGAGTTTAAAAAAACTATAGAGGATGATTTGAAAGTTTTTATGGATCAGGCTGATTCCGAATTAATTTCCGTACACAATAAATTATGGACCGCTGTGGTTAATAATCTTGGTGAAGACTCCATTACAGAAAGGAAACCGACAGAAAAAGATAATGATAAGCACATTAGTAGCGGATTAGAGAAACCTCGTGCACTGAGGAAAAAAATAAAAGAAGAATTCATGAAATTTATTGATATCGAGCCACTTGATAACGGGATGTCATCGCATAATTCAAACCTAGATCGCTTAAGACTTACGACCGAGCTGAGTGTAAAAATAGCTTTCTCTAGATCTCTTCTATTGAGCTTAGAATTGGATAAATTAAATTCTTACTTAAGTGTTATAAAAAATAGCCTTGAATTATATTTTCCTGAAATGGTAGATTCTATAAATGCTATAGCTCAAATTTCAAAAAAAATAGATAACTTTGATTTTGACGTTGAAGGATTAGATGAAATTATAAGCCTATTAAAAAATAACATTGAGGAGCAATAAGCTTGAAATTAATCTTCGTTCTGCTTTTTGGATTGATTGGAGTGATGGTACTTTCAAGTTGGCATCCTTTTAATGCAGGATCACTTTCTTTTGTAATCGATGGGTATCGCATTAACGTTGACCTAGGTTTTTTTAGTTTCTTGATAATAATGGCTTTCATTCTGTTTCATTTTTTTTTAAATTTGATTAATTTACTCTTAAACACTTTTCAATATCGAATTACAAGGTTACAAGAAAAGGCGAGCTACAATCTCTCCTTGGGTTTAATCTATAAGGGATTAGGTGATTTAAAAAAAGCCGAAAAATTGTTTGTAAAGAAAGCAACACATAGCAAATTACCAGAAGCTCATTTTATTGAAGCGGCAGAGGTAGCACATCAAAGAAACGATAACTTATCTAGGGATAATTATCTTGAAAAGGCTTTTGGTTTGTCAGCATCAAAAAAAGTGCCTATTGCTATCATAAAAAAACTGGAATGGATGGTTGAGGAAGGAAAGCTTGATTCAGCCGTGCAAATTTTAAGTAACCTTCCTTTGAAAATAAGAAAGCAAAAAAAAATGCTTGTTTTACAAAAGGTTCTTTATGAAAAAACCGGTGACTATGAAAAAATCTTAAATATGCTACCTGAACTAAAGAAACTCGATGAGTTTAATAATAACTATTTAAAACAGTTGGAACTATCCTGTGCTATCAATGTTTTGGTTGGCGTTCATTTTACAGATATGTCAAGATTGCGGAAGAGATGGCTATCGTTTTCAAAAGACATCAGACAGAAACCACCCATAATAGCTGTATATACAAAATCGTTATTAGAAAATGGAGCCAGTCAAGAGGCGGAAAAGATACTAAAAAGATGTCTAGACGACAGTATGGATAGCCAGCTATTGGAAATTTATGGGTCTATATTAAGTGAAAAACCGAAAAGAATATTAAGGGCAATTCAATATTGGACAACGAAATATGGAGAGAATGTCGAGTTAGAAATGGCAGCGGCTCAGCAATGTATCCATGCCACGATGTGGGGTAAAGCAAAGAATCATCTTTCTAAAGTAATCGAAAATTCTCCTACTCCAGTTGCATTAAAGCTAATGGCAGACGTCGAGGAACAATTAGGCAACCATGGAGTATCATTAGTTAGGAGAAGGCAAGGCCTAGAGCTTGCGGCTAAAGAAGAAAGATAGTTATTTAAAGTCGGCTTTTTTTGCTTTCAAGCCATCCAGTCAATGGTTTCCAATATTCCCTATCTAGCGCTGTTGTCAACGGCGCAAATTCAAATATAGACATGCCTCTCTGGGCGGCTCTGATATAATTAGAACTTTGTCTTAGTAATGTTAAAAATGGAAATTTCCTGCCCGAAGGTAACCTAAAAGAATATAATAAGTCTTCCAGATTCCTTGCATCCCTGGAGTTTTCTCTGGTCTTATTAGCTATCGTTGCTATTTTAACTTCGTTATAAACACTTTTTCTTATTTTCCTTAGTTCCCCAAAAAATCTCTGTGCAGCTCTGATATCCATTGGTGAAGGTACTACGGGAACGATGCAGGTTTCAGTAATACTCAGTAGAGAGACTATTTGCTCGTCATGAGTTCTTGAAGGTGCATCCATTATTATTACATCGACGGAGTTCGATAATTTAGGAAATTTTTCAGATGCCTCCAAGCCTATTATTTTAGGTAAATTGCCCCTTCGTTGTCTTAACCAATCTATGCTTGACCCTTGAGGATCAAAATCAGCAAGCGCAACACTTGCCCCTTTCATTGCAAAATAGCCGGCCAAATTAGTTGCTACGGTTGTCTTACCGCTTCCGCCTTTCGCATTCATGATTAAAATTTTTCGCATAATATAGTCTTTTAACTCTAAATCATGAATATAGCATTCAATCTTTTTTGGGGAAAGTAAATTATTCTTGATTTATTATACTTAAGATTGTCGGTAGAAATATGTTTTTTAGGCAAGTTTTAAGGTCTTTCGCTCTTATTGTTTGTGTTGTGCTTCCAAATTCGCCGTTAAATATGTTCCATTTTTTTTGTTGTATGTCATCTAAATTTTTAAGAATTGATTCGTTCCTTATGCTGAGCATATAGATTGAATTTTTGTCAGGAGGTATTGATTCAACCCTGAAAGGGTCCGATAAATCAACTAGTGGGATTCTTTCTAGATTTGCATCAGTTCTGGAAAACTGCGGGCAAATATAATCGAGATAATCAGGCAAGCGTTTAATAATAAGTTTCTTAACCTGATGCTTTGAATAACCTCTTACCAATAGGTCTCTGTGGCTTTTTTGAACCCATTCAAGGTTGATTGAGGGTGTTATGCCAATTAACAAGTCAACATATTGCGTAATATCGATTTGATCATCTTTGTAGCCACCATGTAATCCCTCATAGAATAAAATATCATACGTTTGTTCAATCTCTTTCCACTCTGAAAAGCATCCAATATTAACACCTAGGTTTTCAGCATCTACTTTTGAGTGAGCATATTGTCTGGCCATTCCCTTCCCGGAAATTGAGAAGTTTTTAAATAATTCTTCTAATCGGTCCAAATGATTACTTTTTGGTGAAAAATGGGTAAATGGGCTTGTTGTTTTATCTAATGCTTCCATTTCTGTGCGCGTATATTTATGAAAGCTGTCGCCTTGAATGTAAATTGCTTTGATTCGGTTTTCTCGAAAAATTGCATCAAAAATCGATTTGATATTAGTTTTGCCTGCTCCGGAGGGACCCGTAAGTGCTATTATCGG
>MDTG01245543.1_pt1 | contig 17872 bp, 15 predicted proteins | sample 811421 | NCBI WGS metagenome assembly MDTG01 (sample SAMN05326645, study PRJNA326480) | marine metagenome | isolation source: seawater | place: Pacific Ocean: South East | collected 2011 | reverse complement strand
TCTTCACTTCAACCTTGGTTAATTCCCTTCCGAAAACCCTAAACTCGTCAACATTTCCATTTTTAAATCCTTTATCTCTAAACCTCTGTCCAATCGAAATATTATCACCACCCCCTCCAGTGATGCTTTTGTAAAGATGGTCACGAACAATCTCGATTGGAACAAGTCCACCATTGATAAATATTTTTAGGCCTGCAGCTTTACTCGACCCATCATTACTTACAATAACATGGTGCCACTTATTGACAGGAAGTACTTCTTTTGTCTTTATCCGAATAGCATTACCCGGCCAAAAATGAATCAATGACCAACTTAACTTTCCCTCTTCGATTAATAATTGATAACCTCTACTTCCTGAATCAGTCCAAGCTCTAGACCGATGAAATACAACGGATCGATCCTTAATGTCAGGAGTCTTGATCCACAAAGAAATACTGAAGGGTTGAAACCTTTTGAAATTGCCAACTTTAGTTCCAATAGCATCATCACCAGTGAGCTTTACTGCCTTACCAAACTTACCAGGAACTGAGGAATTTTTTCCAAAATCTTTCTCGAAATCCATATGAAGAACTTGATCACTTATTTTCGGCTTTGGATTCGAGGACTTCCATTCTTCATATCTTTTTTCTAGACCTTCGTTTTTTATCAAAGCTGATTCAGCTTCGTGAACTTTTAATTTAAGATCCTTGTATCTTAATTTTTTTGACTCATCCATTATTCTCATTGTGGGAGTCGGCACTGCAGGAGTGAAATAGGAGTAAAGCCCAGATTCTGAAATGTTCTGAAAATATGAAAAAAACTTATAATACTCTTCTTGCGTCAAAGGATCATACTTATGGTCATGACAACGGGCACACTCTAAGGTTAGACCCAAAAAAGCGGTGCCAAATGTATGCACCCTGTCAGCAACGTACTCAACTCGAAACTCCTCTTCCGTACTGCCACCTTCAACCTTCTGAGGGTGAAGCCTAGAGAAGGTCGTCGCTTGAATTTGTTCATCAGTAGCTGACGGCAGCATATCCCCTGCAATTTGTTCGGTAATAAAATCGCTATAAGGTTTATTTTGATTAAAGGATTTAATCACCCAGTCTCTCCATGGCCACACAAAACGATCTCGATCTACTTGGTAGCCATAACTATCTGAGTATCTCGATATATCCAGCCAATGAGATGCCATTCTCTCTCCATAAGCGTCCTTTGAAAGGTAATGGTTAACCATTTTTTCATAGGCATTAGGTGATTTGTCATTAAGAAAATCTTCCACCTCACTTTTTGAAGGAGGAAGTCCAGTTAAATCAAATGAAACGCGGCGGATTAATTTCTCAGGACTCGCTTCTGGAAGAAAGTTCCATCCTTTTGCATATAATTTATTTTGTATAAAAAGATCAATGGGATGATCAAATTCTTTGACCTTGGGAATACTTGTTTTTTTCAATGGGACGAAAGACCAATGAGATTCAACTTTAGCCCCATTTTCTATCCAAGTTTTTAAAGTAGCTACCTCTTTTGAACTAACTGATAACTTTGAATCAGGCGGAGGCATAACTTCTTCAGGGTCGTCTGAGGTTATTCTTGCAATAAGCTCCCCGTCTTCAATAGCTTTTTTTATACCCTCTTCAGTATCAAGGCGAAGATTAGACTTTCGTGTATCCTTGTCAGGTCCGTGACAATGATAACAACGATCTGATAAAATTGGCTTAACATCAAAATTGTATTTTGGGTTTGCTATTAAAGCACAAACACAAGCTTTGAAGATTATTAGATGTAGCAGAAAATCTTTCATTGACCCAAATATAAATTAAGTTTAATACGCTCTAATACAATTTTCTTTTTCAAAATTAAAAACTTTTTGATTACATAATACTTAAATTATCAACACATTTTTGAGTACATATTCGGCATACTTCTCGCTTCTGTTATTTAATAAAGTAGCCCCGAAACCCCAAAAAGGCATGAAATCTGAGATAGTATTGAAACTAGAAAACAACTTAGCTCTGCTATACGGAAAAGAAGCAATCAATACTACAGAGAATTTATGCAATTTAATTAAAAAATGGAAAGGAAAAATAGAAAGAAAAAGAAAATTTTGGAACCAATCTGATTCAATTCTCATAACCTATGCAAGTCCATTTGAAACCAGTGAAGGTGATGGAATTTCTCTCTTAGAAAAGTTTCTTGATAATTACGTAACCAATTCTATAAGCACAATTCATATATTGCCATTTTATCCATCAACAAGTGATGGCGGTTTCTCAGTCGTTAATTTCAGAGAGGTTGATACTTCCCATGGAAACTGGAAAAACATTAAGTCAATCTCTGAAAACTATAGAATGGCTTTTGATTGTGTTACAAATCATGCATCAAAGTCCAGCAGTTATGTGAAAGGCCACCTTAATCAAAGTGATGAATACAGTGATTTTTGCATCGAGAAAGATCCATCTTTTGATTCTTCTAATGTAACAAGGCCAAGAACCAGCGACCTGTTCCATTCCTATGATTCTTCAAATGGCGAGATTAAACTTTGGACAACATTTTCTGAGGATCAAGTAGATCTAAATTTTTCTAATCCAAGGGTCCTAATAGAATTAATGGATGTTATATTGTTTTATTCATCAATGGGAGCTTCTATTCTAAGATTAGATGCTATTCCCTACCTATGGAAAGAAAGCGGAACAAAATGTGTTCATCTAAAGCAAACTCATGCATTCATAAGAATCATTAGAATCTTATTAGAAGAGGCGGCTCCTCATGTCTTGATTCTATCTGAAACCAATGTACCTCATCACGAAAACCTTTCCTACTTCGGCAGTGATAAGGATGAGGCTCATATTATCTATAACTTCACCTTGCCTCCTTTAATTCTTTATGCGCTCACTCATGATGACGCCGAACCTCTTACTCGGTGGGCAAGTACACTTAAAACACCATCTGAAAAATGCACTTTCCTAAATATCACTTCAACACATGATGGAATCGGAATGCGACCAGCTGAGGGAATACTGACAAAAGAACAAATAGAATCTTTAGTTAATAAAACATTAAGCCATGATGGTTATGTTAGTTATAGATCAAATCCCGATGGCTCTGAATCACCATATGAGTTAAATATCACCTTTTTTGATGCAATTAATAATCCTAACGAGACTGAATTACCGATTGCTATACAGGCTCGTAAGTTTTTGATTTCCCAGTCAATTGCAATGACGTTAACAGGAATTCCTGCAATCTACTTCCATTCATTACTTGGACTTCGAAACAGTCGAGGTTGGCACGAGACAAAACGAGACATTAATCGTGGCCAAGTTAATTTTTTTGAAATTTTAGAAGATTTGAAAGATGAAAATTCACTAAAGTTTCAAATCTTTAATGGAATTAAAGAACTCCTAGAGAAGAGGAAATTAGAATGTAGCTTCCACCCTCAATCAGAAAATACCGTTCTAGATCTTGGTAAACATATCTTTGCTGTTTGGAGATGCTGTAACGAAACTAATCAAATGGTCATTGCTTTACATAATTTAAGTAATGAACCAATCGTATGCACCTTACCAAAAGAATTACACAATTATAATTTCACGGACTTACTTGAACCTAATTCATCACTAAGTGCGCCAAATATCCTAATTCCAATTTACGGAATAAGATGGTTAAAAGTCTCTCAGTAATAATTCGACATTAATAAGAATTTAATCATATATAATAATATCGATGAAATTCTTCACACTCTCAATATTACTATACTTTTCCACTATCTATATCTGTTTCTCAGTAGAGAAAAACATCATACTCTTCATCACTGACGATCAAAGTCCAGATGCTGGATGCTATGGAAACAAATCCATTAAAATGCCAAACCTAGATAATCTGGCCTCAGATGCAACACTCTTCACAAATGCATTTGCTACTACTGCGAGCTGCTCGGCTTCTAGATCAGTCATCCTCTCTGGTCTTCATAACCATTTGAATGGTCAATATGGACACCAGCATAATTACCATAAATTTTCATCATTTCAAAACATCCAAAGCCTTCCTGTTATCCTAACCAAACATGGGTATAGAACTTTTCGAATTGGGAAATATCACGTTGCTCCCGAACCAGTTTATCGATTTGAAACTACGCTCCAGGGAAATTCGCGTAACGCTGTTCAAATGGCAAAACAGTGTGAGGAATTAATTAATTCTAAAGATACTAAACCTTTCTTTTTATATTTTGCGACTTCAGACCCGCACAGAGGAGGAGGCACAGACAAAAACTCAAAATACAAACCAGATCTTTTTGGCAACAAATCAAATAAGGGATCACATAATGGAGTTAATGAAGTTTTCTATGACATCAATGATGTTGAAATTCCTGCATTCTTACCTGACACCCCAACATGCAGAGCTGAACTGGCACAATATTATCAATCTTGTAGCAGAATAGACCAAGGACTCGGAGAGCTTATTAAAATTCTTAAAAAAGCAGGGAAATATGATAATACATTATTAATATTTACTTCGGATCATGGAATCGCAATGCCTGGCGGAAAGACTACCGTATATGATCCTGGACTAAGAGTACCCTTCGTTGTAAGAAATCCATACAATTCTAAAAAGGGTATAATCAGTAGCGCTATGATAAGCCATATAGACATCACCCCCTCCATTTTAGATTTTGCTGGAGCCTACGATAGCAAGAAAAATAAAATTAACGAAGGGCTAGTCGATTATGATGAGGCAAAGAAGAGAGCCCCCAAAGAAAACAGAGGGCCGAATTTCAAAAATTTCCATGGCAGATCATGGCTTTCTATTCTTGATGTGAAAAACCCAGAAGGCTGGGACAGCATAGGCGCTTCACACACGTTTCATGAAATTCAAATGTATTACCCCATGAGAGTAGTACGTGATAGAAAGTTCAAACTCATATGGAATATTGCCTACCCATTACCTTTTCCATTCGCAAGTGATCTTTGGGCTGCTCCAACTTGGCAAACACAATTTAAACAAGGCAAAGATGCAAAATATGGAGAGAGAACCGTACAAAAATATATCCAAAGAGATGAATTTGAGTTTTTTGATATTAAAAATGACCCCAATGAAACGACAAATCTTTCATTTAATCCAAAGTATGATGAATTACTGAGGGCATATAAGAAGAAGATGAAAGAAATGCAAAAAATTACCAATGATCCTTGGTTAATCAAATGGAGTTATGAGTAACCTGAAACACTTTTGCCTCTTATCCCGTCTACCCATACAGCAGCAACAATTATGCCTCCTATTAGAACCTTTTGAACCCAATCATCAACCCTCAACATAACACATCCGTTGTAAAGTAATGTAATGATTAGAGCTCCAATTGTTGAACCCAGAGCCGAACCTCGCCCACCTGATAGGGAAGCACCTCCAATTACTACCGCAGCAATAATATCCAACTCTAAAGCAACAGCTGTGGTTGGGTCACCATCACCAATTTCAGCGTATGACATTACACCAGCGAGTCCAAACATTGCTCCACCCAAGGTAAAAATCATAACTTTATAGTTTATTATATTAATACCAGAATATTTTGCTGCATCCTCATTCGCCCCGAGAGCATAAATATATCTACCAAAAACCGATGTTCTCATTATCAGCATAGTCAGAAGAAAAAGAATAAAATTAATCCATACTCCTGGAGCAAAAATCATCCATTCATTCTTGGGTTCCCTCATCATCAGTGCTTTAAGAAAGTTGTCAGGAGTTCTGACTACTGACTGATCAGCAAATCCTTCAGCCAACCCTCTGGCTATAAGCATCATTCCTAGAGTCACTATAAAAGGAGCTATATTAAGACGGGCTGAAATCGTTCCATTGGCAAAACCAATTAATGCTCCCACAAAAATCGATAAAATTATTGGGGTTGGAATAATTCCTAGAAACATGATATCACCGTCCAACCAATTCACAGCATGAGCACAAAAAACAGCTGTAAGAGCGACAACAGAACCTGCACTCAAATCAATCCCTCCGCTGACAATAATCATCGTCATTGCCAATGCTCCTATACCAACAATTACTGTTTGTTTTAAGATTGTTTTTAAATTCTGCATCGATAAAAAATTATCGATGTTATCAGGTACAAAAATAAATATTAACCCAAGCAATATAAAGAAAACAAACAAGAGTCCACTTATTGGGATCAGTAAAGACTTAACACTCTTGGTTAGATTCATTTCTATACTATCCTCAATAGCTAAAAATACTTATCTTGCTATTTGTCGGTTGGATTAATTAACTTCTGAACCTCCTCGGATTCTAAATTTTCAAGATCTAACAATACTGCACCCGTATCAACATTTTCTTCGAATGGCTGTTCTTTAATAGAAGAAAAAATATTCTTAACTGCGATATAACCCATTTTGAACGGGTCCTGAACCGCTAATGCAGCTATCTTTTTTTCTTTAAGCGCTTTAATCAAAGCCTCATTCGTATCAAAACCTACAAAAGGTACTTTGCCTGATAAACCAGCTTGATCAAGCGCTCTAAGCATTCCTTGAGTGGTCGATTCATTGGGAGTAAAAATGCCTTGAACCGAATCACCAAACTGATTCAACAAATTTTCAGAAACCTTCATTGCCTCATCAATAGAAACCCCTCCTCTTTGATCTATTGATAGGAACTGGATGTTTGGAGCTGTTTTTTTTATTCCATCTAAAAAACCCTCTTCCCTGTTTGTTGTACTATCATGATTTACTTCATGGCGAAGCATTAAAACCTTTCCAGAATTATTCATGAGCTTTGCTAACCTTTTCCCGCATGCCTGTCCTGCTGCATAGTTATCCGTCATCACATTACTAATGACTGAATCACCTGCTGATTCATCTAAACCAGAATCCCAAACTGCTACTTTAATTCCAGCGGACTTAGCCTCCGATACAGGACGCACTAAAGCCTTATCGTCAAGTGGAGCAAGAGCAATTCCATTAACTCCCTGAGTAATAAAATTTTCAACTACTTTAATTTGTCCTGCTCTATCACTCTCTTTCTGAGGGCCTTTCCAGATTATTTCTATTCCAAGTTCTTCCCCCGCTTTTTTTGCCCCTGCTTCTCCCATTTTCCAAAACTCATGTGTAGTTCCTTTTGGAATTACAGCAATTTTAAGATCAGAATCAGCTCCAGGATTCTTATTTCTTTCACAGCTAAAAAGTAATAGTGATAATAAAATTGAATAAATAGTAAAAAATTGTTTCATTTTATCAATCCAAGCCATTTGAAGTCTTGAAATCAAGCCTTCGTCATCACAAAATGAAAAGAAATGGCAAAGGATATAAATTTTAAACAAGAACTAGTGGGCTGCTTTGGCTTTCCCGTTGCAGAAAACCCTACACAAGCAATGATAGAACCCGCATTCGAGGCCTTAGGGTTAGATTGGCGGTACCTTACACTCGAAGTTAAACCGGAAAACCTAGAAAAGGCGGTAAATGGAGCGAGATCATTTGGATTTAAAGGTTTCAATTGCACAATTCCCCATAAGGTCGAAGTAATCCAATATCTTGATGGGCTCGGAAGTTCAGCTGAATTAATGGGTGCTGTAAATTGCATCGTCAATAGAGACGGGAAACTAATCGGAGAAAACACAGACGGGAAAGGCTTTGTTGAATCCCTCAAAAAAAAATCAGACCCAACAGGAAAGTCTTGTGTCATTTTTGGAGCAGGAGGAGCTGCACGAGCAATTAGTGTAGAATTGGCATTAGCTGGATGCTCGAAAATCACAATAATAAATCGCTCTATTGAAAGGGCTAAAGAACTAATCGACATCTTAGAAGGCGGAGTCGCCCAGGCTTGCTCTCAAAGTTTATCCACTCAGATGATTGAATGGAATGATAATTACAACATCCCTATTGGAACTGATTATGTTATTAATGCTACATCTATAGGTTTATACCCAGATATAAATGCAAAAATTAACATTAATATTTCATCATTAACTCCTGAAATGATAGTCGCTGATGTTATACCAAACCCACCTAAAACTAGTCTGATTAGAGACGCTAGAGAACAAGGCTGCACTACAATTGATGGGCTTGAAATGTTAGTAGGACAAGGTGTTATTGGAATTGAATACTGGACAGGTAAAAACCCTAATCCAGAAATAATGAGAGATTCATTAGAAAAAATCTTCAGCGCCTAGAATTAACTTTTTTGACGAGTCCTTATATTAATTCTGCTCTTAATTTTCTTGGCTATTTTCATGAAAATTTCTTTCTTTAGCAGCAAGTAACTTCCCTTTTTTGCGGGAATGTGTTGAATAGGAATACCAGTAACCAAGTACAAAAAATACCAATGCTGTTATAGCAAGGAAAGCTCCCATTTGTATTACTAAAAAAGTCACAAGAACAAAATTTCTATTTTCTTTGATGCTGTAACAAATATTTCATTTTGTCAATTTCTTGAAACTCTGAAACTATTAATGCACTTCAGCCCTGTTTTATGACATAGATAGGCTTATCAAAATCTACTTCTAGATCATCAAACATCTGTATTTTATTAATTGAAGGATACACGGTCAAAGGCATTAGTTTCCATGCCTTTTCATAACCAATACGATATCTTGATTTAGGTGTATATTTTCGATTATAAACACCAAAATGGGCAATTCTAAGCATTTCATAGGGATAATAACCAGAATCAACTTTTATGACCTCATACTCATAGAGAACTAAACAACTTCTATATGTAACCGACTTAACATTCGGCATAATAGTCTTGGTTTTTAATCTTACTTGGACGTCTATTTCACCCCATACAATAGCTGAAGGGTCAACCGGTTCAGCTTTTTTAATTTTATATGACTTATTATCAAAAGGCTCACTTGGGTCTAATGCGCGTCTTCCTACAGCCTCTACTCCAACGTATTTAAGGAAATCTTTTATAACATTGTCAGCCCATGCTTTTGCTTCTGTTGCACCATAATGAATACCGTCAGTTTCTGGATAAGGGTCAACAAACTCAGTCACTTTTCGACTATCATAAAATCTCGCAAAAGGCTTAATACTTGATTCCATTATTTCACTCATTTGCTCCTGAAGCTCAAATGAAAACCGTGCTGGATGTGACTCTGGAGGAGCTATCCAATAACATCTTCTACCCCCTTTTGATGCGGCCTCTGCCATATCTCTACAAAGCCCCTTTACTAATTTAACATTTTCAAATTCTTCCCTACGTTTTGAACGAAGACTAGAGTATAAATTAGTTCCTGTCTGAACAACAACAATATCAGGATCACAAATTTCTAAAAGATCCTCTACTTTTGGAACTGCTTGAATATTTTTTAGTCTCCTCTCTTGCTTTGGAGTTTTTTCCCAAAACCCAATATCGGATGATATTGTCTGATATTGCCCTAACCAGTAGTATGGCGTTGCCCCACCGGCAACATAGGTATGAACCTCAAATCCAGCATCACGAAGCTTAGTATCTAAAGTCGAACCAAAAGCCCCCATGCTCATAGAGTCACCAAGAAACAATATGCTCGTAGGAGTTTCTTGTTTTTTCTTTCCAATTATTCGTGACTTTAGATCCTTTAATTTTGAGAGTATTCCTTTAGCTTCAATATCCTGGCTAAAAGCTAATAACAGCGAAAAGAAAATCACTGTTATCTTATTAATGAAATAAAATCTTCTAACTTGCCCCATAATCTTTCTGCATTCTCTTAATCTTACTTCTTAGGGCAAGCTTAGCGGTGGCTTTCATTCGATCAGTAAATAAGACGCCATTCAAGTGATCAGTCTCATGCTGAATAGCTCTTGCTAATAAACCATCAGTTTCAAGAGTGACTCTTTTAGAGCCCATAATTTCAAAAGTAGCCTTCAACTCGTAAGGTCGAATAACGTCTCCTCGAATTTCAGGAAAACTTAGGCAACCCTCACTCATTACATCCTTATTTTCACCATATTCCAACTCAGGATTAATAAAAATTAGAGGCATAATATCAGTTAAATCAACATCTTCACCGTCTATTCTCAAATAACTAATACATTCTGGATCATGAGAAACATCAATAACAGCTAATTGAATTGGAATTCCTATTTGAGGAGCAGCTAAGCCAATTCCCTCTGCAGAAACCATTGTTTCTATCATATCTTTTACCAATGAACTGACTTCATCCGAAAAAGACTCAACTTTGGAGCATTTTTTTCTTAGCACAGGATCTCCAAATATTACTATTTCTCGTACCATAACTTAACCTAACTTTGTGGTTTCTTAATCAAAATTCGCGCTGGAACATCTTTAACAGGATAACCTGCACTAGTCAAAGCATCCCAAGCTTCCACCAAACTTTTTAAAGGTGCTTGTTCATCAGCCTTTAATTCAAGCCTTAATTTTGGTCTTTCAGATTTGAGCTGTTTCAATCTTGTCGTTAACTGATTTTCAGAAATTTCCTCTACACCAAGAAAAATCTTAGAATCAGATGTTAGGGAAAGCTCAAGACTTGAACTAGACTGAAGACTTTTTGCCAAAGAGCTAGCTTTTGGTAAATTTATGCTAGCAAAAGCTTTATCTTCTCGAGGTGCAGAAGTTAAAATAAAATAGATTAATAAAATCGCCAAAATGTCAATCAAAGAAACGATAGGAACAACTGGACGATTAGTCTTTTTTTTAATAAAACGCATTTCTAATCACTTTTTTCAGAAACGAGTCCTTTAATCTTTGTATAAAGGACTTCAGAGGGGTTCTTATAAAAAGCCGTTATTAAATTATCTGTCAGGACTTCCATTCTGACTCCAATTCTTTCAATTTTTTTTGTAAAGTAACTATGGGCTATAACCGTGGGAATCGCCACAGCTAGACCAGCTATAGTCGTATTCAAAGCCTCCGCAATCCCCCTGGATACAGCAACTCTAGAACTCCCTGCTTCAGCCATATCAACACTACTAAAAACTCCTACAAGCCCCGAAACAGTTCCTAATAAACCAAGTAATGGAGCAATCGTAATAACAACCTCTAGCAATGCAATCCCTCTCTCCATAATGACTATTTCCTCTCTAGCCTTAGCTTCCGAAGTAGTAGCCGCTTCTAATCTGTTTGATGGAGCTCCAATAATGATACCAAGACCAATTCGTGAAAGAGGAGATCTGAAGTCACGAAAACAATCAGTTAGTCCCGAAATATCATTATTATCAATAAATTCACTCGCATTTTCCATCGCTTTCTGAACGGGACGAGGAATTATTCTACTACTCTTTAATGTTATAAACTTCAATAAAATTACAGCAAGTGAAACTATAGAAAGGAGAATCAAACACATCATGAAAACTCCACCATTAGTGATAAATGTTTTCACCGCGTTTATTGAATCCGGGATTTCAGAACCTATGTTACCGAGGAGCATCTTAATCTATTAATAAATAATTATTTCATACTCAAATTCCATTTTACCGTCTTGAGTTTTCTCAATAAGTTCATTTGGAACCGGAGGGATTTTTGCGCGAAGAATGCCGCTAATAGAAAAATCGACTACTACTGGGTCAGCATCATTACGAAGCATACGAATATCTACGATACGCCCATCTCGATCAACCCAAAATCTAACTTTTAGAGAACCGTACTTCACAAGATCAGCATGTGCTGATCGCTCTTTATGCCAGCTTTTTTGAATCGCTAAATCTACTTTCTTTTTGTAATGACCAAACTCTGTCTCCTGAACATTCATTGCTGCTTGGCCAAGATTGCTCAATTTTCCTAAATTTCTTTTTTTTGGTGAATGCACTTGGAAAGCAGGATCGGTAGGCAATTTCTCGATTATATCCAATTTTTCAGGCACTACATCTTCTAAGAAATTATCATTAGTTAGAGTTTCAGCAGGGATACTTTCAGTAATTTCTGGAGACTTTATTGTTATTGGATCTTCTGGAATTTTTGTTAAATCATCTTCTTCACCAATAGCTCTTAGCGATAAATCAGGCTCATTAGGGGTAACAAAATCAGAAACAATCTCAGACTTATCATTCGAGTTTAATGACTCAATAGAAGTTTCTCTCTTGGAGACATTAGTCTGAATGAATTGAGGAATAACTGGGAAACTTATATTTTCTTTAATTTCTCCATCAGAATATTCTTTTCTGGCAAGGTCACCAAAGGGTAAGTCCTTCCCAAAGATATTTGGAGCATTCTCATCCCCTTCATTTGAGGGCTTTAAATCGCTAGCAGCAATTGTATTACGATCAGATTCAAAACCCGCATTCTCAGGTATGACCTGAGAGGATTTATTTGAATCAGTTCTTAGGAAATTCTTTTCAATTTCTTCAGGTCTTTCAACATCAAACATCTCAGGAAGCAAAACAACCAAATCGTCCTCATCTTTTGAAACGCTCATTTTAAGTTCAGTCACTCCACTAATAGATGGTAAAGTCGAAGCGACTACAAAATGGTAAGTTTTTCCACTTTCGGCATTAAATTGAATTTTAGATTCTTTATCATCATTTGAAGTTTCAACTTTGACTAGCGTCTCAAGGACAGCTCCTTGATAGACATCACAAACTGCCTCAAACCCAAAGCTTTCAACTTCTAGAGACACATCACAGCTCACTATCGGAGTCCACTTCCACCAAACAGAACCTCCCTCAGCTCTACCAGAATGTACTGGCTCATTATTTTCTCTAGAAAAATATTTAGTATTAATGGAAGAAGAAAAGTAATCTTGAGAACTAATTTTAGTGGCTTCCCTAAAATCATCATTGATTGGTGGCATAGAGCGCCGATATGCAAGAATTGTCGTTAGCCCACAAACGAACAGTAAGTGTAGACCAATCGACAATAGAATTGCATGTCTAATCTGTTGCCTTGTTATCATTAAATATCTCAGTAAATAAACACAAAAAAGAAAACTCTTTGATGATTATGTTCGCATTTTTATGCAAACTTATCAACGGTTCCAAGTTGTTATGCGAAAATTACTTTACGAAGTAGCTCAAATGCTCTAATTCAAGGGCAAGATCTACCGAATTAACAATTACATTATCTGGTGTTTTTAAAACTGTAGATGAAAAATTCAGAAAGGCTTGAACTCCTGCATCCACTAGGCTGTTAGCCACCTCTTGTGCCGTTTCAGCTGGAACTGCCATAATTGCGATTTTCACTTCATTATCCATCACATATTTTGTCATCAGAGAAACATCCATAACTGGAATTTCAGCGCTCACTGCTCTTAGACGCATAGGATCAGATTCAAATGCCGCCGAAATCTCAAACCCTTCTTTATTAAATCCACTATATCTTAGTAGAGCAGAACCTAAATTTCCTACTCCCACTAAAATTACTTGTAACAGACTACTAGTGCCCAACACTCCTGTAATCACTTCGATTAAAGCATCGACACTATAGCCTAAGCCTCGAGTTCCGAACTGGCCAAAATGCGCCAAATCTTTTCGAAGTTGAGCCGATTTTACTCCAGCGGCTTTGGCAAGCGAATTGGATGAAACTGTTTCAACTCCATTATCTCTTAACCTTTCAAGACAGCGTTGGTAAATAGATAGTCTATAAATTGACTTCCTTGGTATGTCGGTTTCTTGAGGCAAGACTGCACAAAATTAGAGTTTCGGATGATTAAAGCCAACTCTTTCAAATTATACAAGTAAATGCCTAATGAAAAGCAGCTAAGTTTTTAACTAAAAAAATTTATTATATAATTATAAGGCAATTACCAACTAAGAATAGGACTCCTCAACTCGTTTTGCTACATCTCTGTAGTCATAATCAGCATTATAGATTTCCTTAAAACTCTCAAGTGAGTGTTCTTTATCACCTAATTTATCATAGACAAGACCAAGATTATAGAGAATCTCTTTTTTAGTATTATCCATTGCAAGAACTTCTCCGTTAGCATCACTCAGCGAACCAATAGCCAAATCATACATCTTCATCTCATCATAGCACCGGCCAAGCATTAGCATGGACCTTATTCTAATATGTGGATTGTTTTTTGCCTTCTGTAAATGTGGAATCGCGTCTCTAAAGCGTTCAGCAGTGAACAAGTGATTTCCAAGATCAAATCTAAGTTGTGGATCAGTTGGGTTACGCTCTACTCTGAGCTCCGATTCTTTAATCTGTTGATCTATAGATGCGCTACGTAGCTCTGCTAACTGAGCTTTTTTATCCTCAACTCCCTCGCCGCCTGAATCGATGTCCGATTCAAGATCTTTAATCTTTTGTACTCGAATATTGTCCCTTGCATCCTGAGCTTTTCTTTGAAGCGTTTCGTCTGCAGCGCTTAATGTGAATGCATAGTCGTAATATGATGCACAATTTTCCCAATCCTCTAATCTTTCATAAAGGTCTGCAATCTTTTTAACGACATCTAAGTTTTGAGGATCTTCTCCGTATTGAACGCCTAGATCAGCAAGCTGTGCTTCCATCTGCTCTTTTGTGGCGCCTTTTCTAGATGCACTCTCAAGACTTTTAGCTTCGTCTTGATCTTTGAGAAGATCTTTAAATGATCGATCTTTTACTCCCCATCCTCCTTTTGCCATTGTTGCTTGGGCTGAAGCATCTTTGGCTTTTTTTCTCGCGTCCCCATCAGATGGATCTTTTTCTACGATAGAGTCATAAACCTTTGCTGCCTCTGCTCCATCACCTTGAGTTAAAAAATGATCTCCAAGCTTATGCAGATTTTTTGTATCCGAAGGATGGCCATCACGAATTGTTTCTAAACCAAATGTTGCAATCTCTGGAATTCCTAAAGCCATGAAAGCTTCATAGAACAAAGTGTTAGCTTCGGCATTATAAGGATCAGAATCTAATTTTTTTTCAATATCCTCAATTGCTGCGAGAGGATCTTTCTTGAGTTTATTTTTTACTTTCATCATGCCACCAGCACCTGAAAGCAAACCTTTCCCTTTTTTACCACCAGCGCGCCATCGAGCACCTTGAGCAGCACGTAAAATCTCACGACCTTTTAGGAAGGTAGGTTGTTCTTTAAGAATATTATGAAGAATGCTTAGAGCATAGTCGTAGTTAGTAAGTTCGATAGCACTCTGAGCTTTTAAGAATAGAGTGATGAGCTTAGGATCAAGTCGTTCTTCTGTGATGAGCTCCTTAGGTGAGTCCATATTAAATTTAGGGGTTTGGTTTTTGGGTATACCTGAAATTTTAATTAAATCTTGGGGGTGAGAATCTAGCCTCTTAGTACCTCATCATGCAAGGCTTCTAGCACAAAAATTCAGACTAATTAGCACTTTTTTTGTTCATAATCTACAATTAGCCAATAAATCGAGCATTATATCTAATCCGAGCAGTAAAATAAAACTAAGTAAATAATGAAAGTTGCGCTAACTATTGGGTATGGTTCAGAGTAAAAAAATGATTAATATAATGAAATCTTTGGCACTAATTTTAATGCTACTAATGGTTTTAGGAGCTAAGCGCAAAGATTTAGGACTGATCAGCTTTCACCTAGAATCTGGACAAGAATCAAAGAAAGAAGAAAGCATACAAATCAGAGTCTCAAATAAAATATTTAGCGTACTTAAAAAGCCTTCATTCAACCAAAGAGATATTGATGGATTTTATCCATTCCTTTCAGAGGATGGCGAAAGCTATGGGATATCATTCAAACTAAAGAAAAAGAAAGCTAGAGAACTGAGTACTCTATCAACTGTAGCAAGAGGAAGAAGGTTAGTCACAGTTTTAGGAATGGAGCCTGTCGATTTTGTGGTTATTGATGGACCAATTCAACACGGTCATATTACTTGTTGGAAAGGATTCACCGAAAAAAGCATTGGGAAATTTGAGTCTCTTGGATTAAATCTAATAGAGCCTAAAGGTCCCACTTCAACGATTGCTCCTCCAGAGCCCTTGCCTCAACAAATAGATTCAGAATAGTACTTTTATCTTATAAAAATGAATTTCACTGTTCTGTTGAAACGGTATACTTTTACACTATTTCTGTATCTAATTTCTACGTTCATATCGAATGCACAATACAAGAGACTGGATTTGGTACTAGCAACGCCTAACACTGAAATATTTGGACAGGATCTTTCAAAATTCTACATGTATACAGACCGAACATTTGAAGGGCAACCTAGCAAGCCGTGGCAAGGGGGAAAATATGGTTATGTAAGAAATCCCAAAAGGACCAATTCGGGTATTTTATATAGTAGATTCCATGAAGGTGTAGACATAAAGCCCGTTAAACGAGATTCGAGAGGAATCCCTCTTGATAAAGTACGTTCAATATCTCATGGCACAGTGGTACATACTAGCAAATCGGCAGGTGCTAGTAATTATGGCCGATACGTTGTTATCGAACACGATTGGGGATATGGAAAATTTTACAGCCTCTATGCACATCTTGCTGACATTTCCTGCAACAAAGGACAAAAGGTAAGACCAGGTACAAGCATTGGAATACTAGGATACACTGGTGATGGTATTAATAAAACTAGAGCCCATTTACATCTCGAGCTAAATCTAATGTTGAGTAAGAGTTTTGAAAAATGGTACAAAAAAAATTATGTCGCTCCAAATAGGCATAGCTTATTCAACGGGATTAATTTGGCTGGAATAGATATAGCGCAACTCTACAATGAGTACCGCCGAAACCCAGTGATTACATTACCTGAATTCATTTCAAAAGTTGAAACTTACTGGAAACTATTGGTTCCTAATAATGGGATTCCTTTAATAATGAAATCCTACCCTTGGCTAGGCTCAAACATGGATAGAGCTAATGGCAACCCGTCTTGGGAAATAAGCATGAGCCCCTCAGGCATTCCTCTAAAAATTGAACCCAACATGAAGAAGGTAACCTCTCCAACAATAAGTTGGGTAAAATTCTCTGCTACACCCCATGCTTGGAACACAAGATCACGCCTTACTGGCACTAAAAATAAAGCAAGATTAACTGCAAGCGGTCAAAGATTTGTTCAATTACTTCTTTGGAAATAATTAGTTTAACCCTCCAATTTGTTTAATAAGGTTTCGGTTTAAGCGAATGCCATCATAAAAATTATCAATTGAATAATTTTCATTCGGAGAATGTATCTGACAATCAGGCAAAGCTAACCCGAGCAGTAAAGTATCAACATTAAGCACATCTTTGAAAGTTTGAACTATTGGAATACTCCCACCTTCTCTTATTAAAGCTGGGTCACAATTAAATGTCTCTTTCAATGCTTTCTGTGCGGCTAGACCATAGTCTGATTTTGGGTCCATAAGATATGATTTACCACTATGTCCAAATTCACATTCTATTCTTACTCCATCAGGTGTAACCTTATCTAAGTGAGCCTTGACCAAATTTAAGATTTCATGTGGGTCTTGGTCTGGAACAAGTCTAAAAGAGAGCTTAACGAAACTTTCAGATGGTATAACTGTTTTAGAACCTTCACCCTGATACCCCCCACCGATACCATTTACTTCTGCAGTTGGCCTAGACCACCTTCTTTCAAAATCCGTAAATCCACTTTCACCAAAAAGCTCGGTAGAGCCTGTCAAAAGAAGTGTTTCGTTGGGATCAACTTGAATGTTTGACCATGCTTGTTTCTCCCAATCCTCAATATCTTTAACTTTATCATAAAATCCCTCTACGTTGACACTTCCATCTGATTTATGAAGGCTTGAGATAAGTTTTGATATTGCTGAACAAGGATTAGCCACTGAACCTCCAAAAACACCAGAATGCAGATCCCTGCTAGGCCCAATAACTTTAACTTCCATACAAGCAACTCCTCTGAGTCCATAGGTGAATGTTCCAATACCTGGCCCAATCATTCCAGTGTCAGAAACCGCAATAACATCACATTCAAGCTGATCTTTGTTTTCCTTTAAAAAAGGTTCAAGATTTGGACTTCCTATTTCTTCTTCTCCTTCGACTAGAAAAATAATATTCACAGGCAATTCACCATCTTCATTAATA
>MDTG01350148.1_pt1 | contig 17873 bp, 16 predicted proteins | sample 811421 | NCBI WGS metagenome assembly MDTG01 (sample SAMN05326645, study PRJNA326480) | marine metagenome | isolation source: seawater | place: Pacific Ocean: South East | collected 2011 | reverse complement strand
TTTTTAATTTAAATTTATTTCCATCAGAGTTTTATTATATAGATCAATTACCAACATCTATTCATTTCAATGAAATATTTTTCATTATTTTATTTTCAATTTTTATATCAATTCTTGCAACAATATATCCTGCCTACTCAGCATCAAAATTAGAAATTAAAAGGATCTTGAGCGATGTTTAACAGTGCAATTAAATTGAGCAATGTTTCAAAATCTTATCTACAAGGAGGTAAAGGTGTAAGTGTTTTAAAGGATATAAATATTGATGTAAGAGAGGGTGAATTTGTTTCAATTACTGGACCATCAGGTTCAGGAAAAACCACATTGCTAAACATAATCGCATTAATTGATAGCTTAGATTCTGGAAAATTAAATGTATTTGGTGAAGATCTATCTGTTTTAAGCGATAAACAAAAAAGTTTATTTAGAAAGAATAATTTTGGCTTTGTTTATCAATCTAACAATCTATTTGATGACTTTAATGCGATAGAAAATGTTGCATTACCATTGATTTTAAATGGGTATAATAAAAATGATGCATACAATGAAAGTGAAAACGTATTAGATAAATTTGGACTTTTAGATAGGAAAACACATTTTCCAAATGCTTTATCTGGTGGCGAACAACAAAGAGTTGCAATTGCTAGAGCAATAGTTAATAGACCTCGAATTGTTATTGCTGATGAGCCAACAGGAAATCTTGATAAAGATAATAGTTTGATAATATTTGAATATTTAATGAAATATGTAAATTCAGAAAAATTAACTGTGGTTATGGCAACTCATAATAATGAATTAGCTAATAAATGTAATAAAGAAATTAGATTGGCTTAATAAAAGTGGCAGAGTTTATACACTTAACAAATAAAACAGAATATTCCCTATCTGAGGGAGCTCTTCCAATTTTAAGAATAGCTGAATTATGTCAAACATTTGGAATGCCTGCTGTTGGGATCAGTGATTCTAATAATATGTTTGGAGCGCTTGAATTTAGTACTCAAATTTCTAAAGCTGGAATTCAACCTATTATTGGCTGCAATGTCCGAATTAAAACTCGAAGTGAATATATTCATGAGAGTGTTAAAGATCCATTTTTTTATATGAATTTATATTCAAAAAACATAGTAGGGTACCAAAATTTATTAAAACTCATATCAACATCATATATGAAAAGCAAAAAAGATTCATATATTGAAATTAATGATCTTATTGCTCTTAAAGAAGGAATTATTGTATTAACAGGTGGAAATAATTCTATTTTTAAACAATGTAAAAATAGAATTATCACCAATCAGGCAAATACATTCGTAAAGTTATTAAAAGAAAATTTTAAAGACGATCTATATATTGAAATTCAAAGGTTTGGTAAAGGACATGAAATATTGGATGAATATTGTTTACTTTCTATAGCTTACGATAATCATCTGCCTTTAGTTGCAACAAATGATGTGTTTTTTGAAAGTCCTGAATACTACGAGGCTCACGATGCTTTAACATGTATTGAGAAAAAATTATATGTCTCTCAATCTAATCGTTTAAGACTCTCTGATCAACATTACTTTAAATCTCCAGATGAAATGAAGAAATTATTTAATGACCTCCCTGAAGCAGTATATAATACTATAGAAATTGCTGAAAAATGTTCATTTAAACCTAACATTCAAAAACCGATTCTTCCTGTATTCCCAGTTAATGATCAGACAGAAAAAGAATTGATAACTAAACTATCTATCGAAGGTTTAGATTTAAGACTTAAAGAAAAATTTGCTTTAAATAATGATGAATTTTTAAAGAAAGATCAAATTACATCTATCTATAAAGATCGACTAGAAAAAGAATTGAATATAATTATAGATATGAAATATGAAGGTTACTTTTTAATAGTTTCAGATTTTATAAAATGGGCAAAAGACAATAATATACCAGTTGGTCCAGGAAGAGGATCTGGAGCTGGATCTCTTGTTGCATGGGCTTTAAACATTACCGATTTAGACCCTATTAAATTTGGATTAATATTTGAAAGATTTTTAAACCCCGAAAGAGTATCCTTACCGGATTTTGATATTGATTTTTGTCGTGACGGAAGAGATAAGGTTTTAGAGTATGTTCACAAAAAATATGGAAAAGATAAAGTTGCTCAAATAATAACTTTTGGGAAACTTCAAGCGAGAGCTGTAATCAGAGATGTAGGAAGGGTTCTTGGTATGCCTTATGGTCAGGTTGATGGTTTATGCAAATTAATGCCTTTTGATCCATCACGACCAATGAATCTGCAGGGATATATTGATGAAGAACCTAGATTAAATGAAGAGGCAGAACATGATCCTAAGGTAAAAAAACTACTTGATATTTCATTAAAATTAGAGGGTTTAAAACGTCATGCTTCAATTCATGCTGCAGGAGTAGTTATTTCTAAAGATGAAATTTACAATGACGTTCCTTTATATAGTGACCCTGATTCTGAAATTTTCATGACTCAATTTGACATGAAATGGGTTGAGAATGCTGGATTAGTTAAATTTGATTTTTTAGGATTAAAAACTCTAACACTTATTAATAATTGTATTGATCTAATCAATCAAGATAAAAATATATTAGATATAAACAAAGTTAATATTAATGATAAAGATACATTTAATCTATTAGGAACAGGGGAGACGACTGGGATCTTTCAACTTGAAAGTGCTGGAATGAAAGAAACGTTAAAGCAACTAAAGCCAGATAAGTTTGAAGACATTATTGCAATAGTTGCATTATATAGACCCGGTCCAATGGCAAATATCCCAACTTATATTGAAAGAAAACACGGAAGGGAAAAGCCTGACTATATTCACCCATTACTAAAAGATCTCCTTGAGGAGACTTATGGCGTTGTTATCTATCAGGAACAGGTAATGGGAATTGCTAGAGAACTATCAGGTTACACTGATGGAGAGGCAGATTTACTTAGAAGAGCTATGGGTAAAAAGATTCAAAAAGAAATGAATGCTCAGAGAAAAAGATTTATTGAAGGATGTATTAATAAGAATTTAAAAGATCAAGAAGCTCATAATATTTTTGATTTGTTATCAAAATTTGCAGATTATGGGTTTAATAAAAGTCATGCTGCTGCGTATGCATTAATTGCATTCCAAACAGCATATTTAAAAACACATTTTCCAATTGAGTTTTTTGCTGCATCAATGACTTTAGATATTAATAACACAGATAAATTATCGATATTTCAACAAGAGCTAGATCGACTAGATATTAAGTTATTGCCACCCAACGTAAATTCATCAAGTTCATTTTTTTTAAGACATGAAGATTCTATTACTTATGCATTAGGAGCTGTAAAAAATGTAGGAGTTGAAGCAATGAATGATTTAATTAATGAAAGAACAAAAAATGGAGAATTTAAAGATTTTGACAATTTTATTTCAAGAGTTGGAAGTACAGTAGCTAATAAGAAAACCTTAGAAGCATTAGCATGTGTTGGTGCGTTTGATGATTTTGATATTGAAAGATCATCAATATTTAATCAATCATCAGAAATAGTTAAATACTTAAAATTAATTAATGATAAAAATCTTAGTAATCAAGAAGATATGTTTGGAGCTGATTCAACAATAAACTTTGAATTTTTAGAAAACGAAAAATGGAGCAAATCTCATTCATTAATGAAAGAATTTGAAATGTTGGGGTTCTATCTAACCGGACATCCATTAGATGAATATAAAGATAGATATAGTGATTTTAATCTAAAATATTTTGATGAAATTAAATCAAATAAAAATCTCCATAATAGTAAAGGAGTATTAATAGCAGGGACTTTATTATCAAAAAAAGAAAAACGATCAGCTAGAGGTAATACTTATGCTTTTCTCAATTTTTCAGATGCTACATCAATATATGAATTAATTATTTTTGAAACCAATTTAAGGAAATATAGAGAAATGTTAATAGACGGTGAATCATATGTGTTAGGTATAGATTTTACTTCTGACAATAATACTTTAAGAGGAGAGTTAAAAAAAGTTTTTACATTTGATGAAGTTATAAAATTTAATAAAAGTAACAAAAATACACCTAAACAAAATAAACATAAGGCAAATTTTGTACTCAAAATTTTTGTAAATGATGATTTTACTAAAGATAAATTAACCGAACTAAAGCTAACATCAGGGCGTCATAAAGTAGAAATTATCATTAATAATCAAACAGTTAAAATACCTGGTGATTTCGATGTTAGTCAGGAAATGCTTAAATCACTAAAAATGATGAACGGAGTTGTAGATATCTCATTCAATGAAGAAATTCATTGATGTATCTCTATATTTCGTGTAATTAACTCGCAATTAATCACACAGCGATAGCTTACTGCTGTCCGGTCCTGAATAAAGGTCAAATTGTTGTGGATGCTTAACCGGAGAAAAATTATGAGTTTACCAAACCCTAAATTACAAGACTTAATTGAAGCGGGAGTTCATTTTGGACATAAGTCACAAAGGTGGAATCCTAAGATGTCCAAATATATTCATAGTACAAGAGAAAATGTTCATATCATTGATCTTGGAATTACGATTGGCATGTTAACTGAGGCTCTTCAAGTAATTCAAGAGACAATATCAAAAGGTGGAAAGATATTATTTGTTGCAACTAAAAAACAAGCATCTTCAAGAATTGCAGAACTAGCTATAGATACAGAACAATATTATGTAAATCATAGATGGCTGGGAGGTATGCTTACAAACTGGTCTACTATAAATAAATCAATAAAAAAAATGAAAGAACTCGAAGGATTGAAAGCAAATCCAAATAATGAATTTACTAAAAAGGAAATTTTAAAAATAACTAATAAACATGAAAAACTTTTAAGATCATTAAATGGAATTAGTGAAATGAAGAAATCTCCTGATTTATTATTTATAATTGATACTAGATTAGAACATATAGCTGTTGCAGAAGCTAAAAATTTGAATATTCCAATTATTGGAATTGTTGATACTAACTGCGATCCCGATGTAATTGATTATCCGATTCCAGGCAATGACGATTCACGAAGATCAATTGATTTATATTGCAATTTAATATCTGAAACAATTAAAAACTCAAAGAAAGATCCTGATTTGGTTAATCCTAAAAATACATCAAATAATAAAATTGAAGTTAAATCTGAACTTGATGTTGTCAAAACAAAATCTAAAGATGAATTAGATAACAACAAACAATCTGAATTATCATCTGACTCCAAAGACAAGATTGAACAAACGTAAGCAATGACGATTACAGCAAAACAGGTACAAGATTTAAGAAAAATATCTGGTGCAGGCATGATGGAGTGTAAAGCGGCACTTTCAGAATCAAATGGTGTAATAGATGAAGCGTTTAAAATTCTTAGAGAAAAAGGAATTGCAAAAGCTGAGAAAAAATCTAGTAGAGATGCAAACGAAGGTTTAATCGGTATTAAAGTTGTCAGTAATGGAGCTGCTATTGTAGAAGTAAATTCTGAAACTGATTTTGTTTCTAGAAATAGTGAATTTCATGAATTAGTAGAAGATATATTAAGTATATCAATAGAAGAAAAAGGTGATTTCGATTCTTCATCACTTAAATCCAAAGATAAATTAAATGAGGCTGTTGGTAAAATAGGTGAAAATTTAGTTTTTAAAAGATCAGGGTATCTAGAAGGAATTGTCCATAGCTATATGCATAACTCGTTAGCTGAAGGATTAGGAAAAATTGGAGTCTTATTGTTAATTCATTCGGATAAAAATATTGATACGACTGAAATTGGCAAAAATATATGTATGCATATAGCTGCATCATCACCGCAATCAGTTTCAAAAGACGATTTAGAAGATTCAGTAATAAACTCTGAAAGAGAAATTATAGTTCAACAGCTTAAGGATACAGATAAGCCAGATAATATCTTATCAAAAATGATCGATGGTAAATTGAACAAATATCTTGAAGAAATAGTATTATTGAAACAAAAATTTGTAATTAATCCTGAGCTAAACGTCGAAAACTATCTTGAAGAAGAATCTTCAAAATTAGGTTCCACAATCAAAATAAAAAAATTTATAAGATTCGAAATCGGCAAATAGTCTAAAATGGTGAAAAAAAATAAGAACCGGATATTAATTAAATTATCTGGAGAGTCTCTTATGGGCAATGATAATTATGGAATTCAAATAAAGACTGTAGATCAAATTGCTAATAATCTTAAATCATTTTTAAAATTAAAAGTTCAAATTTGTATTGTAATTGGAGGGGGAAATATTTTTAGAGGTTTAGCTGCGTCGGCTAAAGGAATGGAAAGAGCGAATGCTGATTATATGGGTATGTTAGCAACTGTTTTAAATTCTTTAGCATTACAACATGCATTAGAAAAACTGAATATTAGTACAAGGGTTATGTCCGCTATACCTATTCAGTCAGTTTGTGAGACTTATATTAGGCGAAGAGCAATTAGACATATGGAAAAAGGGAGAATAGTCATTTGTGCTGCTGGAACGGGTAACCCATATTTTTCTACTGATACTGCTGCATCATTAAGAGCAGCAGAACTTGAATGTAATTATATATATAAGGCAACTCAAGTAGATGGAATATATTCAAAAGATCCTAAAAAATATAATAAAGTTGAAAGATTTAAGAGCATTTCTTATCATAAATATTTATCAAAAAACTTAAAAGTTATGGATTCTGCTGCAATATCAGTTGCCAGAGATAATAATATTCCAATAAGAGTCTTTTCCATTTTACAAAACAATTCTTTTACGAAAGTATATAAGAATAAAATGAGTTATTCTGAGATAAATTGATGATTGATGAGATAATAAAAGACACAAAAAAAAGGATGGAAAGTTCAGTTAAGTCTGCGAAAAGTGAAATGGCAGGAATTAGAGCTGGTAGGGCTTCTCCGGGTATGCTTGATTCTGTTAAGATTGATGCCTATGGTCAAAAAATGAATATCAATCAATTAGCAAATATTACTACACCGGATGCCAGAACTATAAATATTGATATTTGGGACCAGTCAAATGTTTCACTAGTGGAAAAATCTATAAGAGAGTCAGATTTAGGAGTTAATCCAATGATAGAGGGAAATTTGATTAGATTACCACTTCCAGAATTAACAGAAGAAAGAAGAATGGAGTTTCTTAAAATAGCTGGAAAAATTGCAGAAAATGCAAAGGTTGCCATTCGCAATATTAGAAGGGATGGAATTGAAAAAATTAAATCATTAGAAAAAAATAAAGATATTGGTCAAGATGATTCAAAAAAAAATCAAGACTTGATAGAAGGTATAACGTCAGAGCAAGTAAAAGAAATAGATTCGTCTTTAAAAAATAAAGAAGAAGATCTTAAAAATATTTAAATATTTATAGGTTCATAATTTACATTTAATTATGTATAGAAAAAAAACGATAGACCATGTTGCTATCATTATGGATGGCAATGGTAGGTGGGCAGTAAATAAAGGTTTAAAAAGATCTGCTGGACACAAAGCTGGCGTTAAGAACTGCATCAATATTATAAAAAAATTAAATAAATTAGATTATAAAATAAAGAATATATCATTTTACGTATTTTCAACGGAAAATTGGAAAAGATCAGTCGACGAGGTTAACTATCTTTTAAAACTAATTGAAGATTATTATGTCAATTTTAAAAATATTGCAAATGAGCAAAACTTAAAAATAAATCACTTAGGCTCACGTAAGAATCTTTCTAAAAAATTAAAAAGAATTATTATTGATGTAGTTGATTCGACAAATAAAAATACTGGAACAAAAATTAATCTTGCATTTAATTACGGAGGTAGAACTGAAATAATAGATGCAATAAATAAAATTAAATCAAATGCAATTACCTACAAACTTTTATCAAAAAACTTATACATACCTAATCTCCCTGACCCTGATTTAATAATAAGGACTGGCGGAGAAAAAAGATTAAGTAATTTTCTAATGTGGCAATCTGCTTATTCAGAGCTATATTTTACTAAAATTTTGTGGCCAAATTTTAAGATTAAATTACTAAACAGGATACTTTCTAATTATTTTTATAGAGTTAGAAAATATGGAAAATAAAATATCTAAGATATTATTTAATACTAATTTTGTAAAAAGAGCGTTGTCAGCATTCGTAATAATGCCAGTTATGATTACTCCAATTTTGTTGAGTGAGTATATTCTTATACCTATTTATTTAATACTTTTGAGTTTTGTTATTGAAGAAATCATTAATATTATAAAGAGAAGTCATTATAAAATATTTCCTGTTATCTACCTTATTATAGCTTCTATTTCGATATTATCATTTATAATTTTATTATTGTCTCAGCATTTTAAAGAATTATTTATTTTGATAATTTTTACAATTTGGCTATTTGATACATTCTCTTATTTAGGAGGTTCAATAATTAAAGGGAAAAAAATATTTCCTAAAATAAGCCAAGGTAAAACATATTCAGGTTTATTAACCGGATTAATTTCTGTTTTAATAATATACTTCGTTGCGAAAGATTATTTTAATATTGTTCAATTATTAAATTATTGTTCTATTATGATTATAATAATATTGTCTTTTCTAGGTGATATAATTGTTTCACTACTAAAGAGGGCTGTTAACATGAAAGATTCAGGAAATTTAATTCCAGGACATGGTGGATTCTTGGATAGATTAGATTCTTTTATATTTGTTTTTTTCTTTATTGGTATTTACTTTTTTTTAGTATGAATAAAAAAAATATATTAATTTATGGAGCAACTGGATCAATTGGTGATTCTGTCCTATCGTTAATTAGAGAAAATAGAGATCAGTTTAATGTGATAGGAATGACATGTGATAAAAATGTTGAAAAGTTAAGAATATTAGCCAATGAATTCGATACCAAAAATATTGGAATTGCATCATATAATAAAGAATTTAATTATAAAAAATATTTTCCAGACAAAAATATTTTTTTTAAACTAGAAGAATTTAAAGAATTAATTGATGATAATGTTGATATAATTATATTTGCAATTTCAGGCGTTTCAATTTTGAATTTAAGCTTGTATGTAGCTAAATCAGGCAAAATTGTTGGAATGGCAAACAAGGAATGTATTATTTCTTTGGGTGATATAATTCTTGATACTGCGAGTAGTCATAATACAAAGATTGTACCACTAGATTCAGAGCATAATTCAATATATCAATTATTAAATCAAAATAATCTGTTATTTGAATCAATAACTATTACAGCCACTGGGGGACCATTTTTAAATAAAAAGTTTTCAGATTTTAAAAATATAAAACCAGATGAAGCCGTTAAGCATCCAGTTTGGAAAATGGGTAAAAAAATATCCATTGACTCTGCTACAATGGTAAACAAAGGATTGGAATTAATCGAGGCAAGATTTCTTTTTAACTTGGCTACTGATAAGATTAATGTATTGGTTCATCCACAGGCAATAATCCATGGTTTTGTTACGTATAAAGATAATTCAACAGTATCATTTATGAGCTATCCTGACATGAGAATTCCCATTTCAAATTTGTTATTTCCTGATAAAAATGTTGACCTTAATGATCTATATTTAGACTTAGCAAAAATAAAAACATTGAGTTTTTTCGATGTTGATGACAATAAATTTCCAGCAATAAATTTTGCTAAAGAAGTTTCTAGAATTGGAGGTCTAGCTCCAAATGTCTTTAATTATGTAAATGAAAAATTAGTTAATCTATTTATAGACAAAAGAATTCAATTTTTAGATATTGTGAATTTCAACATTTCTACATTAGAGAAATATTTTGCATCTAATTCTAATATTAATAAGCCCACAATTGACGATATATACAACATTAATAAATGGATTGATTCTAATATTTATCTGGGCGATTAATTGAAATTAATGTAAGCTTAAAAGTTACTTATGAAAATTTTTAGATTTACCATAATAATTTTTATTTTTTTTATCTCTAATTCATATGGAAATGAGGTTGAAGAAGATATCATAAATTCCATAGAGGTAAATGGGATTCAAAGAATTGAAAGAGATACGGTAATTACATATTCCAATATTAATATTAATGATATTTACAATGAAGAACTTGGGAATGATGCATTAAAGAGTCTTTTTGATACTGATTTATTTTCAAATATTGAGATTAGTTTTAAAAATAATTCAGTTCTTATTGTTGTTAGCGAGAATCCAACAATCAATTTAATTAAATTTGAAGGAAATAAGAAAATAAATGATGAAGATCTTTTAGTGGAAGTTTCTCTAAAGGAAAGATCTATATATTCACGATCAAGAGTAAAAAAAGATCTTGAAAAGATGCTTACTCTTTATCAAAGAGATGGTCGTTTATCTACAGAGATTAACCCAACAGTTGAAATATTGGATAACAACAGGGTAAATCTTACATATGAAATCGATGAATCTGATGTAGCTGAAGTATCCAGCATTACTATTGTTGGTAATAATAATTTTTCTACTAGGCAAATTAAATCGGTAATGAAGACTAAGGAAAAAAAATTATTAAGACCATGGTCAAGTGGAGATAATTATGATCCAGATAAACTTGAATATGACAAACAATTAATTACAGAGTTTTATAAAAATTCTGGTTTTCCAGAATTTAAATTTACTTCTTCAATAGCTCAACTTATTCCAAATAGAAATAGTTTTGAAATAATACTTACAGTTAATGAAGGCGATAAGTTTAATTTTGGAAAAATTGAAGCAGAAACAAAATTGGATAGGCTATCTATTGAATCAATAATCAACTCCGTCTTAACTAAAGAAGGATCAGTCTATCAACATGAACAAATTAAAGATAGCATAACTAAAATAAGAGATCAGGCATCTGTTTTAGGCTATACTTTCATTGAAATTTTTCCTGAATTAAATCCAAATAGTGATAGTAAAACAGTTGATGTTAAATTTTTAATCAATGAGGGACCTAGAGTTTATGTTAACAAAATTGATATTTCAGGAAACACAAGAACTCTAGATAGAGTGATAAGAAGGCAGGTAAAGTTATCAGAGGGAGATGCTTATAATAAATATGCAATTGATTTATCTAAAAATACTATTCAATCATTAAATTTCTTTAGTACAGTGGAAGTAGATGAAGAAAGGGTAGTTGATACGGACAGAGTTAATATAAACATTCATGTTGAGGAAAAAAATACTGGAGAGGCATCATTAGGAGCAGGTTATTCAGATACTGCAAAGGGATCAATTACATTAGGTCTTAAGGAACAAAATTTTTTAGGAAAAGGTCAAAAAGCTAAATTTGCAGCAAGCTTTGCAAATACTCAAACAACTTATGATATTTCTTTTGAAGAACCGTATTATAATAATAAATCTCTACGCGTACGTGGTGATTTATATAGTAGATTTTCTGATCCTTCATCAGTCAAATATGAGACTGAGGAACTTGGTTTAGGTGGTGGTATTGGATTTCCACTTTCTCCATCTATTTCATATGATGTTTATTATAGACTTTTCACATCAGAAGTTAAAGCTGACAGTGATGCAACTACATACGAAAAACTTTTAGCTGGAACGGATACAATATCATCAATATCCAATAATATTACTTATGACAAAAGAAATAGCCCATATAAGCCTTCATTTGGTTCTTTAACAAAATTTAACTCGACAGTTGCCGGGTTAGGTGGAACTTCGTATTACGTTAAAAACAGTTTTGACTATCGAAAATATAGAAGATTATCCAAGGATTTTATTGGTGCATTTAAGTTAGAGTTAGGTCATTTAAACGGATATAATGGTAAATACGCTCCAGTTAGCTCCAATTACAAGTTAGGAGGAAAAAATTTAAGAGGTTTTAAAAGTGGAAGAGTTGGCCCAAAAAGTGGTAACTCTTATTATGGAGGTCAATATTATTATCTGACATCTCTTGAAACAAATTTTGATTTACCTTTAGATGCATATGATATTACTAGTATATTCTTTGTTGATGCAGGAAGCGTTTGGGGCCTTGATTCACGATATAGCGGAATAGGTGATGATCATAAATTAAGGTCATCATATGGAGTAAATTTAAATTGGGATTCAGCGATTGGGCCAATTAATTTAGTATACGCTAAACCTATTAGCAAAGAAGATACTGATACTGTGGATAGTTTTTATTTCGATATAGGATATAACTTTTAATAATTATGAAAATAAATCTAAAAAAATATTTAACACTTTTTTTTGCTTGCTTATCTTTTTTATATTTATTTAATGCAAGTGCGGATGAATACCCAAATACCTCTTTAGCTGTCATTGATTTGAATAAACTATTAAATGTATCAAAAGTAGCTATCAATGCTAATGAACAAATTGAAAAGATATCCAAAGAAATTGATGAAAATTTAGCAAATGGTGAGAAAGAAATTATAAATGAACAGCAAAAATTGATTGAAGCACAGAGCATAATGGCACCTGAGGCATTTGAGAAAAAAAGAATTGAATATGAAAAAAAAGTTCAAGATTTTCAAATTAACAGTCAAAATACACTAATTAAACTTGAAAATAATATTGCAATTGTAAGATCACAAATTCTTGATGAAGTGCAACCAATTCTTGAAGAAATCTCTAAAGAAAAAGGAATTACAGTGATTCTCGAAAAAGGAACAGTAATTTTGAATGCTGAAAATATGGATATTACAGAGTTAGTTTTAAAAAAATTAAATAAAAAACTTCCAAAAATTAAAGTTGAGTTTGACGAATAATTTTAGTTCATGGTTCATCCTGAATTTTATAGGAACTTGGGTCCTTTTACTCTAAGGAAAATTTCAGATTTCTTAAATGCTGAACTTGAATGCGAGGATGATTCATTTTTAATTTATGATTTTAATAATATAGATAAATCCAAATTATCTGATATTACTTTTTTAAATGAGAATTATTCAAATCAGATTGATACTTTAGAAGTAAAAACTTTTATAACTTCAAAAAGCAATAAATCAATTATAGGTACTAATAAAAATATTTTAAGGGTCGATGATGTGCATCTTGCAGTAGCTAAATTATCTAATTTTTTCTTTAAAGATCATGATATTGATCTTATAAAATCTCTTAAATCAATAGATGCTAGGAAAGATTGTGATTTTTTAGATGATACAGCAATAATTTCAAATGGAGTTAACCTAGGGAAGAATGCAGTTATTAAATCAGGTGTGTATATAGGGCATAATTGCACAATTGGTAAGAATGTTATTATTGAGAATAATACAGTTATAACCAATTCAATCATTGGAGATAATGTAAAAATAGGAAGAAATTGTTCAATAGGTCAATCAGGTTTTGGTTTTGCAATAAAAAAGACAAATAATGAAAAAATTTTCCATAAAGGTAGAGTAATATTACAAAATAACGTTCAAATTGGTTCTAACTGTTGCATTGATAGAGGGAGTTTTTCTGACACTGTAATTGGTGAAAATACTTATTTAGACAACATGTGTCATATTGCTCACAATGTAAGCATAGGAAACAATTGTGTTTTCGCGGGATGCTTTGGTGTTGCTGGAAGTGCAAAAATTGGAAACTTTGTTTTAGCGGGTGGTCAAGTTGGAATTAATGGGCACATTAAAATAGGCGATAGAGTTCAGATAGCTGCACAGAGTGGTGTATATGAAGATGTTGATGATGATGAAAATATAATGGGAAGTCCTGCTATAAATAGATTTAAATATATAAAAAATTTTAAGAGAAATAATGGAAAATAGGATAACTAAGAAACAAATAGAAAAACTAATACCTCATAGACATCCTTTCTTGTTTCTCGATGAACTAATTAATATTAAAAGGTTAGAAACAGCAACTGGTGTCAATGTCTTTTCAGATAATGAAGAATTTTTTAAAGGGCATTTTCCAGGTCATCCAATAGTGCCTGGAGTGATTTTAATTGAAATGATGGCTCAAGCAGGAGCAGCCTTGATAGCATATAGTATAAAAGAAGAGACTGTTGATAAAATTGTTTACCTTATGAATGTTGAAAAAACTAAATTTCGAAAGCCAGTATTTCCGAACCAAAAGATCTATACTAATGTTAAAGCGCTCCGTTCTAAAGGACGGGTTTGGAGGCTTGAAGGTAAAACTTACAGTAATGAAAATATTTTATTATGTGAAGCAACATGGAGTGCAATGATAATGGATAGAAATCATGACTAAAATTCATTCAACAGCAATAATTGGAGAAAATTGTATTATAGGTAATGATGTAGAAATAGGTCCATATTCAATAATTAAAGACAATATTAAAATTGGTGACGGTTCTATTATCCATCCATTTGTGCATATTTCAGGAAATACAGATATTGGAAAAAAAAATACATTCTTTCAATATTGTTCAATCGGTTCACCACCTCAAGATTTAAAATTTAACGGTGAAAAAAATTTTTTAAAAATAGGAGATTCAAATACTTTTAGAGAAGGATGTACTGTAAATCCAGGAACTGAAGGTGGTGGTCTTACAACGGCAATTGGCAATAGTTCTTTGTTTATGACCGGAGTACATATTGCACATGATTGCATAGTGGGGAATAATATTGTTTTTGCAAATCAGGTAACATTAGGCGGCCACGTTATAGTGGAAGATAATGCAGTCTTAGGTGGTCTGTGTGCCGTACATCAGTTTTGTAGAATAGGCAGTCTTGCAATGATTGGTGGATTAAGTGCAGTTCATAATGATGTTGTTCCCTATGGTTTAGTTTTAGGTAATAGAGCTAAATTAGAAGGTGTTAATTTAATTGGTCTGAAAAGAGCTTCATATTCCAGTGAAAAAATAAAAGAGTTTTCAAAAACTATTAATGCGATTTTTTCTAGTAATTCAATAGAATCTAAATCTCTTGAATTTAAAGATTCAACTAATGAGCTTGTAATTAAATTATGTGCTTTTATTGAAGGTGAATCAAAAAGGGGACTTTGCCCTTATGCAAAAAAATAATAAAAATATTTGTATTTTAGGTGGAAATGACGATCTCACTAATTCATTTTATTCTTACTGTAAGAAAAAATTCCATAAAACAATATATATAAATTTCTCAGGAAAAAAAATTAGTAAGAGATTAGATAAAAATATCTTTCATCTTCATTTATATGAGTTAAAAAAGTGTTTAAAAATTTTAAAAAAAAATAATATTAAAGAAATCGTATTACTGGGGAAAATATCAAGACCAGATTTATCAAAATTTAAATTTGATGGTGTCATCGATCAATATTTAGATAAACTAATAAATGCTTATAAAAAAGGAGATGGTAAAATTTTAGATGTTGTAATTTCAATATTTAATCAAAATGGATTTAAAATAATTCCAATTACACATCTAACATCTAACTTCTCTTTTAGTAAAGATAGTAAAAATAAAATATTCAATAAAATTAATTCTGATCAAGATGATATAAATAAAGCATTGAGAATCTTAAATGATTTATCTAAATATGATAATGCTCAATCAATTGTCTTAAATAAAGGGTTTATTCTTGCGATTGAAGCAGCCGAAGGAACGGATGAAATGCTTGACAAAGTATATCGCTACAAAAAAAAATTGGGTTTTGATAAAAAAAGTAATGGGATCTTAGTAAAACTTCCAAAAAAGAATCAGAGCTTAAAGGTAGATTTGCCAGTTATTGGGCCTAAGACTATTAAACTACTAAAAAAATCAAAAATAAATTCAATTGCTGTTAGTAAAGAAAATACTCTTGTTAATAATCTTGATGAAACACTAACAGAGATAGAAAAAAATAGAATTAATTTATACCTAATTTAATTACCTTGTATTCTTTTGCGATCTTTTAGCTCCATATTTTTGTTTATTATTGCCAGTATAGAGTTGTCTTGGTCTGCCTATTCGTTGAATAGGATCCTCAATCATTTCTGTCCACTGCGCTGTCCATCCAGCAGTTCTTGCGATTGCAAAAATAACAGTAAACATTTCCATTGGAAAACCAATAGCTCTAAGAATTATTCCCGAGTAAAAATCTACATTTGGATATAGTTTTTTCTTAATAAAATATGGGTCATTAAGAGCTACTTTTTCAAGTTCAATAGCAAGTTCTAAAATAGGATCTTTTTTTATTCCAACGTGCTTTAATACTTTATTACATGTTTCTTTTAATATCTTTGCTCGTGGATCGTAGTTTTTATAAACTCGGTGACCAAAACCCATTAATTTAAATGGATCTTTTGGATTCTTTGCTTTTCTAATGTATTTCTTGATATTTTTTTTATATTTAATTTCTTCTAGCATTTCTAATGCTGCTTGATTTGCACCGCCATGAGCTGGGCCCCATAGAGAGGAAACGCCTGCAGCTACACACGCAAAGGGATTTGCCCCTGAGGATCCTGCTAGTCTTACAGTAGAAGTAGAAGCATTTTGCTCGTGGTCAGCATGGAGTATAAAGATAGTATCCATAGCTTTTGCTAATAATTTAGAAACCTTATAATTTTCAGCTGTCGTGCTAAAACACATATGTAGAAAATTTTCAGAAAAATTAAGTTTATTTTTTGGGGAGACAAATGTTTGACCTATCGAATATTTATAGGCCATTGCACCAATGGTTGCTGCTTTTGCTATAATTCTTCTAGTAGATTCTTGTCGCTGGTGTGCGTCATTTATATCTAGCGAATCTTGATAGAAAGAGGATAATGCGCCCATAACACCAACCATCATTGCCATAGGGTGAGCATCTCGCCTAAAGCCTTCAAAGAAGTTTATTATTTGATCATGTAATAATGTGTGTCTTGTAATTAATCTTTTGTATTTTAAAAGTTGTTCATTATTTGGAAGATCTCCATAAATAAGTAGATTTGCAACTTCTATGAAATCACTTTTCTTAGCAAGTTCTTCAATATCATATCCCCGATATCTTAATATTCCATTTTCACCATCTATATATGTTATTTTTGATTCACAGGCAGCTGTGGATGTAAATCCAGGATCGTATGTAAAATGATTAGAGAGAGAATGAAGTTTTGAAATATCAATAACGTTCTCACCAATACTTGATTCATAAATTGGAAGATCAAATGTTTCGTTATTTATTATAATTTTTGCAGACTTTTTGCTTTTTCTAGGCTTTTTCTTTTTTTGCATGTGCATTTAATTAAACTATTAAATAAGGAATTTAAAGAAAAAAGAAGATTAATTTTAGTATTTTCTTAATAAACCTATTAGTTTTCCTTGAACTTTAACTCTATGTGCAGACAAAATTTTTGTTTCATATAATGGATTTGCACTTTCAAGTGCTATGCTTTGGCCTTTTTTTCTTAATCTTTTTAATGTTGCTTCATGATCATCAATTAATGCTACAACTATATCTCCATTTTCTGCAAGATTAGTTTTTTTAATAAGAACTGTATCACCTTCATGTATTCCTTCATTGACCATTGAATCGCCTTCAACTGTAAGAGCATAGCTTTCACCTATTGGAATCATTTCTTTAGGTACATCAACCGACTCATCATTTTGCTGCATTGCTTCAATAGGAGTGCCAGCAGCAATTTTTCCCAAGAGTGGAAGTGTACTTAATTTGTTGTTTGTATAATTTTCATTCTGTTCATTGAATTTTCCTACTATTATATTTTTCTTGTTCTGCTTTGATACATCAATATTTGAAATACCGTCTTTAATAATCTCTAATGCCCTAGCTTTATGAGCAAGTCTTTTTACAAACCCTCTTTCCTCTAATGCAATTATTAATCGATGAATTCCAGATTTAGATTTTAGATCCAGTGCAGATTTCATTTCTTCATAGGATGGAGTAACTCCATTTTTATTTTGGAAATTTTGAATATAGTTTAAAAGTTCTTTTTGTTTCTTTGTTAGCATATGAATCCTTGATTCATATGTTCTATCAATGTTCTCGTTATAATTCAAT
>MDTG01350926.1_pt1 | contig 17876 bp, 11 predicted proteins | sample 811421 | NCBI WGS metagenome assembly MDTG01 (sample SAMN05326645, study PRJNA326480) | marine metagenome | isolation source: seawater | place: Pacific Ocean: South East | collected 2011 | reverse complement strand
GTTTTTTCAATGGACCATATGAAAATATATCTAATCTACTTGCACTCTCTTTACTTTCCAGCCATACTTGGATGATTTTCCTATCATATTCAAGTATTTTTAATGAATCCTTAATGAAATCTTTTCTAGTGTAAATCCAGTCATCCTCACAATGAAAAACATATGGGGTTTTAATTAATTTGTATGCGTCAACAATAGATTGGATTTGCCCTTTTTTCTTAAAATTAAATAATAAGTTGAGTTTCTTACCCCACTTTTTTTCTATTACTTTGTAAACGTTATTATCAACTGAATCTTCGGTTAGATACAAATTTTCAAGAGGATAATCATTAAATCTAAAGAAACTTTCGAGAGTTCTATTTAATAAATTTACTCTTCCGCAACTTGTAATCACAAAAGACATTTTATCATTCATATTATTTTTAGGCTTTAGCTTTAATAGAGAAATTAATATTTTGCTTAGTAAACATCTCTTAGATATCTTTTATTTCTTTTTAGAGCATTTATATATTCTTTAGCAGCGTCTGCACTAAGGGCACCTTCATTTTGAATAATGTTGTGTATAGCTTTATCTACATCTTTAGCCATAAACTTGGCATCACCGCAAACATAAATATAAGCACCATCTTGTAACCACGTAAAAAATCGCTTTGATGATTCAAGCATTTTATTCTGTACATATACTTTTTCTTTTTGATCTCTAGAAAATGCTAAATCAACTCTAGATAAAATTCCTAATTTTTGGAATTTGATCATTTCTTCCTCATAAATGTAATCATTTTTTCTTGTTTGATCCCCAAAAAATAGCCAATTCTTTCCTTTACTTTCCCTTGCCACTCTTTCCTCTAAAAAGGCTCTGAAAGGAGCTATTCCGGTACCAGGGCCTATCATTATGACAGGAGCTAGATCGTCCTCAGGTAATCTAAAAGATTTATTTTGAGTGACATAAACACCTATCTTAGAAAAAGGCAAGGGCATATCCGCTAAGTATGTAGAGCATACACCATTATGGGTTCTTTGTTGTTCATCCCATCTGACTGATGATATTGTAAGGTGTACTTGACGTTTGTGCATTTTAGGACTAGAAGAAATTGAATAAGCCCTAGGTTGAAGCGGTCTCAACAAATTCAAGAATATTTCAGGTTCAAATTCTAATTCTTGATCCAAATTTAGCAAGTCTAATATATCCTTACCCCACAAAAAAGAATCCAATTTTTCTTTTTGATTAGTGGAAAAGATTTTTTTTACTTTTTTATTTTTGGATTTTTTAACTATCTCTTCAATGAGTGCTTTATTTGGAGTAGATATTTCGTAATTCTTAATGAGAAGCTGTTTTATTGTTTTAGTATGACCTGCGGGTTTAAAGTTTTGTTCTAATCGAAGTCTTTTTAATATTAAATTTACAAGAATTTCGTTATTTAAAGGTATCACATTTAGAGTATCACCAACTTCATAACTTATTCCACTATCGCCTAGCTCAATTTCATAATGTCTTATTTCTTTATTAGACTTAATGCCAGACAATAACTCATTTTTTGAAATTTCTGCCAAATATGGATTTTTTTTATTCCAAACAGCTTGCTTTTCAGCATTTTCTATCTCTCTAAGTTCTACCTTTTTGTTCTTACTAAATAAAGGTAAAACGTTCTTAATCCATTCATCTGAAGGTGTGTCGAAGTCAACGTCACAATCAACTCTTTTGATTAATCTTTTGGCCCCCAATTGTTCAAGACGAACATCTATCATCTTTCCTGCATTACAAAACTCTTCATAACCAGTATCTCCAAGAGCTAAAACTCCAAAATTTAGTTTTTCAAGCTTCGGAGCAGTACTTGAAGATAATGATTCCCAAAAAAGGTGGGCATTATCTGGCATTTCACCCTCTCCATATGTCGACACAACAAAAACTGCATTTTCCATATCTTGGAGTGCTTCCATTGAAATATCGTCTAAAGCGGCTAGGTTTGTATCAAAGTTGTTATTCTTTGCTATATTCGCAGCTGATTCTGCAACGCTTTCTGAATTACCTGTCTGTGTGCCAAATAGAAAGTTTATTTTGACTTTTTCTTGAGTGTTTTCTTTATTTTGGTTTTGTGAAGAGTTGTGTTTTAAACCTGCCAGAAAACCTGATATCCAAAGTTTCTGGTTTTCTGAAAATGGAGCATCACTTGGAAAATAAGGAGATCCTTTCAATAAATTATTCGGCAATGTAGCTTTACCAATCGAAGACTCTGTTTCAGAGATTGACTGATTTTTGTCTTTCTTTTTTTTAAGATTAATTTTTATAACCTTATTACTTTGCATAATATATAAATACTAACTAATCTAACTATTTACAACCAATTCTGGAATAGTTTGATTATAAAACAATTCCTCGTAGCTTTTAATTTTTTTAACAGATTCCCTGTTTCTTCTTTGTTGATACAAAATCCAGCCATAAGTACTTAAACTATCCATAGACATCACGTTTCTCATAATTAACGCTTTTTTAAAGTCGTTTAATCTTTTACTGGCTATCATTACGGCCAACTCTTTATCATTGTAATGACTTATGGCTTCTCTCGAATGTTTTAGAAGTTTGCTCATTAACTTAAAATCCTCAGTAAGAATTAAGTTTTTAACCATCTTATTAATCGTTGTATTGTCTAGATTTTTTTCACCTGAGTTTGATTTGACTATTTTTTGAGCTGACTCTAATACTGTCCAATTATTTATTAACTCATACATACTTTCACTATCCTTATCATTAATTTTTGGAACCTTTCCCAGTAAAATATTTTTTTTCGAGGCCCAGGCTTTTTTGAGTTTTTCTATCTGGTATAAGGCCATTCCTTCAGACAATTCATCCAACAGAACTTTTCTTGATTTACTCGATAAAATCTCTTCATAGTCTTGGTATTGTAAGAAAGCTTTTGGAGTAATGTAAGCCATATTAAACTTTTCTGTTGACCAATTGTCGATAATAAATTTAGCAACCTGTGATTTTGTTGCATTATGATGCCATTTCAAAAGGATTAAAATTGTATCTTCATGAATTTTTGAAATCTCTGTTTTGCTTTCTAAATAATTAAGTAAAACAGATTCCTTGCTAATATTTTTTCCTAAAATCTTTTCTGGGTCATATTGATAGACAAAACCACCTGACATCCCATTTCCGAAACCACGAGAAAATGTTCCTAAATTTAAAATTGTTCCATTTGTCATATACTCAGCACAATACTCTCCAACCCCCTCAACAACTGCTGTCGCTCCAGAGTTTCTTACTGCAAATCTATCCCCAGCTTCTCCTTCAACATACAATCTACCTCCAGTTGCTCCGAAAAGAGCAAAATTCCCTACCAAAACGTTTTTTAATATTTTTTCTTTTTTTTCAGATGGGTTATTAATGATAATTTCTCCACCACAGGCTGATTTTCCGACACCATCATTACATGTTCCTTTATGTCTCAATACCATACCATTATTACAGAAAGCTCCATAAGATTGACCAGCAGAACCTTTAGTTGATATATGGATAGTATTTGCATCAAGAAATCTTATACCTGAAGTACTCTCAAAAATACATTTTGAATGAACACTCTTTTTGTCATGATTTAAAATTCTCTCTAAGTCTATTGAAATTTGTCCAGCAAAGGTTTTATTTTTATTTGTGAGAGTCAATGGGTTTTCAAAATTTACTGACTTCTTTTTTTTGACAATTATTTGGTCTTTGATTATCTTAATTAATTTATCATCGACATCATAATTTTTTTCTAAATATTTAGGCTTTTCAATCTTTTTTTCCTTAATTATTGTTAACATTTTTCTAAGATCAATTTGACCAACTGATGACTTATGATTTAATAAATGAAGAAGATCATACCTTCCCCTTACTTCATACAAAGACTTCACACCTAACGATGATAGTATCTCCCTCACTTCATGAGCAACATTTAAATAATATTGAGCTAGGACCCTTGGATCGCCATCAAAAACTTCTGCGTTAGTTGTTATACCAGCAGGGCATTTTACATTACAATTTTTTGCCATAACGCACTTCATCATCATCATAGCTGTTGTTCCAAACTCAAAACTATCAGCTCCGATAAGTGCCGATTTCACAACATCCTTTCCTGTCTGGTGAGCTCCTGAACATCTAAGTAAAACTTTTTGCCTTATGTTATTCGCAAGAAGTGCTTGGTGGACTTCAGCCAAACCGATTTCCGCAGCTCTTCCAGTGTATTTCAATGATGTAACATTGGCAGCTCCTGTACCCCCAGTACCACCAGCAATATTAATCACATCAGCACCAGCCTTGGCTACACCCACACCAATTGTTCCTATTCCATCAGATGAAACTAGCTTCACAATTACTCTGACTCTTGCTGCTTTAGCGTCGTGAATTAATTGAGCAAGATCTTCTATTGAATATGTATCGTGATGTGGAGGTGGTGATACTAGTTCAACTCCAGGAGTTCCATTTCTGGCAGCAGCTATCTCAACATTTACTTTAGCTGCAGGCAGTTGACCACCTTCGCCAGGCTTTGCTCCTTGTGCAATTTTAATCTCAATTTCTTTGAGCATAGGATCAGCTAAATAACCTGCCCAGACTCCAAATCGACCAGAAGCTAGTTGCTTAATTCTAGAGGCTCTAATGGTTCCATATCTTGACATATGTTCGCCACCCTCCCCACTGTTTGAAAGAGCTCCAACCATATTTGTACCATGTGCGATAGCTTCATGGGCGCTTGCTACCAATGCACCATGGCTCATCGCACCTGAGGCAAATGTTTTTGTAATTTCACAGGCGGGTTGAATCATTTCTAGTTTTAATGCATTTGGAGCTGACTCAATTTTACTGATAAAATCAAAGGCTTTACCTTTTACTTTTAACAAAATTTTATTGCTGTCTAACGAAACAGTTTTTAGTTGGTTTAAAAATTTAGCTCTTAAAGCTTTATTCAGTTCATTTAATCTTTTCAGATCATTTTTATCATTGTCAAAACTAATTTCGAACAAATCATCTTTTTTCTTTATGTTTAGACCTCTGAAAAGAAAATTGTTATTTCCTTTAGGATCAAATATGTTTAGTTTTTCAATGAAATCACTTTTCGTATTAGTCTGTTTTAAGTCAATTGGAAAGCAAATCACATCTCTTAATGCGGCTGGTCTCTGTTCACGTTCTTTTTCAATCATTTTAGAAAATGATCTATATCCAGATGTTATCTTGAAATTATTAATTTCGTCATTTGTAAGCTTATCAAAGTTTGTATTTTTAAAATCTTTTTCAGTAATTCCAATTGAACTACTCATGCTGTTTAGAGTTAATAGCCTCATATTTTCTTGATGATCATTTTTTTGTGATTTATTTTTGAACAAGATTTTTTCCTCTGTTAAATCAATAAAACCTCTTACTGCAGTGAGGCCAAAAGAATGACCTGCTCCTTCTGATCTTTCTTTAAATAAACCTAGCATAGGAATTTCTTTTTCATCCTTTACTGTTTTTGACTTATTATGCCAATCAAATAGACTTTGAGCTATATCTTTAAAACCAACCCCTCCTACCGGACTGTGTAAATTTGGAAAAAATTCTTTTAATACAGAATCATTCGTATTCAAAAAATTCGGTTCAAAAAATTCTCCACCAGAGTAGCTCTCAACAGTGCATAAACCAACTTTTCCCATGATTTTCATTAATGATTTTTCACAAGCCTTTTTAAAATTTTTAATAACTAAATCTTTTTTATCAGAATACTTCTCATGACTGCGAATTTCTGAACATATAGAATAAACAGCTGATGCTCCAAAACCAAGTGCACAAGCCACATGATGTGGAGATGAAATCTGTCCACTTTCAATTATAAGTGATGTTTTAAAACGAAGACCTTCTGAAATTAGTTTTTGGTTAACAGCTGATACTATAAAAGTCATTGGTAGTGCTGCTTGCTTACTGTTAACATCTCTATCTGAGAGTATAACAATACCTCCACTCTTCTTGACAAAATCATTAACTTCTTTTGTTAATATTTGAATTCTTTTTCTTATGGATTTTTCATTTTTTAATGAGTTTTTATTTGGTGTATATAGAAAATTGAATGATTTTACAGGCGTATTATTCTGGTTTTTAATCTTTGCAAGTTCATTAAATTCGAGTATTGGTGAATCTAAAATTATTTGATTAGACTTATTTTTTTTCATATTTACTTTTGACCCGAGAGCCACTCTCAAGGTCATACCGTCAGATTCTCTTATTGAATCCAATGGAGGGTTTGTAACTTGAGCAAATCTTTGTGAAAAATATTTAGCTGTTCCTCCTTCAGAGTCAGTTAGTGCATTTATTGCTTTTCCATAACCCATCGCTGATACTTTTTCTACCCCATCTTCAAGCATCGGATCTACCAAGAATTTAAAACTTTCTTGATTATGATAGTATGCTACATATCTTGCTGATGTATTTAAATCACCTTTATAGTGATTTGTAATATTCTTATTGATATTCTCTTCTTTTAAATCATTAATTCTTATACTGTTCTCATGTAAAAGTTTTGTATAATTTTTTTGCTTAACCATCAATTTATAGGTTTCTAGAGTATTGAATAATTTCTTCTTTCTATGATCGTAAAAAAGAATGCCGCCTGCTTCAATTCTTCCTCTTCCAACAATGGTTTCCTCTGGAAATTTGATTTGACCAGCCTCTGACATAACAGAAATGTATTTGTCTGTTTCAACAGTTCTCAATGGCCTTAACCCTAGTCTATCAAGTCTTGCCCCAACAATGTTGCCATCACCAAAAATTAATGCTGCAGGACCGTCATTCTTTTCCTCATAAAGCGAGAAATATTCAAACATAGCTTTTATCTCCTTGGACAGAGTATCGTCATTTTCCCACGCTGGTGGAACCATAGAAACAACCGCTGATACAATGTCCAGTTCGTCCTCAACAATCCTGTTTTCTAGTGTTTGATCGAATCTACAACTGTCTGATTGACCTTTGGGTCTTATAATATCTCTTTTTTTTGCTTTAAAAATAGCATTTTCTGATAAACGATTCTTCTTGTCGGTGTTTAATTCTCCGTTGTGAGCCATCAGTCTAAATGGTTGTGCCATTGAAGGGTGTGGATCAGTATTAGTGGAGAATCTAGTATGAAAATATAGCGTGTGTATTTTATGTTTCTTATCTTGTAAATCTAAAAAATATGGTATCAGTTCCCAAGAGTTTAATCTTCCTTTTAAAACTTGAATTTTGGTCGACAGTGAAAGTGGATATAAACCGGCCAGATTTTTTGAGGTAAAGGCTTTGCTTTCTATCTCTAACAATGCTCTATGAATTTCTTTATTAATCTCAAGAGAATTTATATTTTTCGGTGTTCTGAAAATCCATTGCTTTATTGATAATTGTTGTTTTCTTGATGAAACATTAAGAATTTTTTTATTAACTGGAATAATCCTGGATTTCAATAGACCCATTTTTTTACTAAGCATTGTTTTTTCAATCAGTTTTCCAGCACAATTATGATATTTTGGATTGTCTGGGAGAAAAAAATTTCCTACGCAAAAATCACCACATTTTAGCTTCTGGGATGTTATTTGACTGAAAAACTCTTCCGAAAGGTCAATAGATATTCCAGCTCCATCTCCTGTTCCCTCTGAGGACATTCCTCCTCTGTGAGGGACAGCACAAAGAGCTTCATGACTTTTGTTTAATAGCTCATGAGTTTGCTTACTATCTTTTCTTGTAATAAAGCCTACACCACAGCTACTAGTTTGCTTTGTATCGTCGTAAAGACCGAATCTATTAATCATATATTTTCAATTCAATTATATCATATTTTGTATAGTATTATAATTTAATAATTTGCTTTGAAGTATCAATAGTCAAGGATAACTCAATTTGAATTTAAGTAGCTAGAAAACTTCTCATATCAAATCCTGGCTAAATAAAATTAATTCTTGTTTTTTTATTTTTGAGTTTATCTAATCTTCAAGAATTAAGGTTTTTTCATATATAATTGTTCCCATTGTTTCCGAGTCAGATCTTTCCTCTCTTTTATATTTTAATAAGCCTAGTCCTTTAGCAAACCAAGTTGTTGTAAAGATCTCAATATTGATGTTACCTAAAGTTGGATCTGGATAATAACTTGTATTTCCGTACCCAAGAACTTTTACACAATTTTCAATCTCTTTACCTTGAATTTTGATCTTATCATTGGTACTAATAATTTTATTTTTAAGCTTAAATGGAAGATCCGTATTATAAAATCTATCATATCCCAACTTCATCTGAATAGTTGTCTTATCGTCTACTTCCCATTCAACATTTTCCTTAATTGGAAAAGCCAAAAATAATTGAGGTTTTAGATCTTGATTTGGAGATAAAAACTCCTCCATATTTTTCATTGAAATTCCGTGCTTTCCATATTCGTAGAAGGTTAATTCTCCATCACTTTTAAGGACAGGAATTGAATTTTTAGTTTTAGGAAGAAAGAAGAAACCTTGTTTGAATTTTTTTTTTTTCCCTTCTTTATCTTGAAAAAAAATATCATAAAAAACCTGTTTACCCTCATTGTGAGGAAAGTAATTTTGACTTACCTTACAGGAGTAAAGTGTGATGAAGAAGAAAAGGGAGAAAATAAATGATTTTTTTGAAGACATTTTGAATATTTTTTTTAATAAAATTTATTTTTTTTGTTCATTGACTAATGGGGAAAGTTTTAATTTAAATTCTAAAGCATTGCACATCATCTGGCCTAATAGAATATGAGCTTCTTGTACTCTCGATGTATTTAACGCAGGTATTGATATAATTGCATCAGTAATTTTTTCAATATTTTTAATATTTCTGCCAGTAAAAGCAATAGTTCTAAGTCCATTCTCTTTAGCGTATCTAAGACCCATTATTACATTTTTACTATTTCCTGATGTTGTTATTCCAATTGCCACATCACCTTTTTTTCCCAAGGCCTCAAGTTGTCGAGAAAAAAGATATTCGAAACCAAAATCATTACTAATTGCAGAAATTGCAGATGTATCAGTAACCAATGACAGCGCTGGAATCGCCTTTCGATTTTTAGAAAACCTAACTGTTAATTCTGTAGATAAATGCTGAGCGTCTGAAGCACTTCCTCCATTACCAAAAAAAATTAACTTATTTTTGCTTTTTATCGATTTATAACAAATTTGAATTATATCTAAAAAATTATCCTCTAGATTTTCTTTAATTTTTTTTATAACCAATTCATGTTCGGTTATTTGATTTTGAAAAAAATTTCGTAATGTGTCTTCCATAATAATTGCTCGTAATTAAATCTAAGCTCTAACCAGAAACTAATCCTTAGGAGGGATTTGTTTTATCCATTTTATCTATAAGATCCAAATCAATTTCCTATTGGAATCTGATATTTTAGAACCAGAGTTTCTGATCCTGGGTTCTTCTTTCCACTATCTGCATTTGATATATGAAATATACCAACTCCAATTCTCGCATTATTCTTAAACCGATAAAACATATCGATACCTATATAAAATTCCAAAGGATTACCAGCTTTGATCTCATTACCATCTTTGTAATAACCACATGCTAAACTTGGCGTCATTATAAATTTTTTTTTTTTTCCGTAATAGCCATCAATGCCAAATCCTCCATATGCATAATAAGCATTTTCATTCGTACCAAGAAAACCTGCAAAAGGTTTAATCAAATTAAACATTTTTCTGCCGCTGTGAATTTCTAGGTTTATCATGCCAGATTGATCGTTATGGGGCGGCGAGCCATCTTCCATGTAATTGAATATTCCAATTCCTGTGGAGAATCTTGCTGAATCCTTTGCTGTGGCATCTGATGCTAAAACGAAAAAGAACCAGCCAACAATAATATTTAAAAAATAAATTTTCTTCATTTGTCTTTAAAATGGTATTTGATATTTAAATAATATGGATTCTGTTCCTGGATTTTCTTTTCCTAGACCTGCATTAGAAATATGATATATCCCAACCCCAATCCTAACATCATTTCTAAATTTATATGATAAATCTCCCCCGCTCATAAATTCTATACGATTATACATTTTTATTTCATCCCCGTCTACATACCAACCTGCTGCAAAACTTGGCGTAAGAATAAGACATTTGCAATTACCAAAATAAAAGTCTACTGAAACACCACCATAACCATAAATAGCATTTTTGCTTGTACCTAAGAAACCTAACTTTGGCTTGAATATTTTTAAAAACCTTTTTTCTGATTGATACTCTAGTTGATATGCTATCGACATTTCTGAGACTTTCTCTTCAGTAAAACATGTGGAATCAGCATGGGTTGAAGTACATCTTTTTTCACCATTTTCTGTAAAATTGTAAAGACCTCCGCCAACAACTAATCTGCCCTCCCTTTCTTTTGCAAGTAAGTAACTATTAGAAAAAAGAAATAAACATACTAAAAAAAAAATTTCTAAATAATTTCTCATTAATTTATTACAATAACACAAATACAAACTATCATTTAATAATGAAAAATAAAATTAATAATTCCTTTTTGATAATATCTGTTTTGATTCTAGTAACAGTTCTTTTTGGTTGCCAAAGAAACCCAGCAACAGGTCAAAATGAAATCATCATAATGTCAGAAGAAGAGGAAAATCAAATTGGTAAAAATGAACATGAAAAAATAATAAAACAATTTGGAGGAGAATATAAAGATAAGAAACTAAAAAACTATATAGACAGTCTTGGGAATTTTTTAGTCAATACTTCAGAACTTCCTGAAAAAAAATTTACATTTACAATTTTAAACACACCTATTGTAAATGCTTTCGCACTTCCTGGAGGTTTTGTTTATTTGACTAGGGGATTAATTTATCTGTGCCAAAATGAGGCACAACTTGCAGGCGTTATTGCTCATGAAATTGGTCACATAACTGCTAGACATTCAGCAAAAAGATATACTAAAACCGTTGGAACTGGGGTTCTACTTCAAGTTTTAAATGCTATTTCTAAAAATAATATTTTTAATAATTTATTTGGGCAGTCTGCTCAGTTATTTCTCCTTTCCTATTCAAGATCACAAGAATTTCAAGCAGATCAGTTAGCGGTAAGATACATGATAAGAGCTGGCTTTGATCCAAACGAAATGGCTCATTTTTTAAGGTTAATGGAAGATTTTTCAAATTTACAAAAAAAAATTCTCAAAATAGATAATGAAATCTCTGAACTTTTAAAAACTCATCCTAATTCTTCTAAAAGAGTTCTGGAAGTAATAAATAGTTACAAGGGTAGAATTCCATTAAATCCGATAATTGGAGAGGAGATTTTTTTAAAAAAAATTGACGGAATGTTATATGGACACAAAAAAGAAGAGGGATTTTTTATTAAAAATCAATTTGTACATAAACCACTTCAAATAAAATTTAGTTTCGATGAGAGTTTTTATTTTTTTAATAATCCCAAATCATTAGTTGGAATAACAAATGAGAAAACAAAAATTATTTTTGATCTTGAAGAAACAAATGAAAGAAATGACATAGATTATTTGTCTAAGTGGATATCAACTCCAAAAAAAAAAATTTCAGAGTTTGATTATTTTACGAATAATGACTTCACTATTTCCAAAGGAATTACAACCAAAAAAAAAAAAGTAATTATGTTTGCCTCTTTAAGAGATAAAGGAAATGTAATATTTAGGTTTGTAATGATTTCAAATAATAAAGAATTAAAATCATTTAAAAGAAAGTTTAATGAAATAGTTCTAAGTTTTAGTAAAGTTACACGTGAGGAGTTAAATTTACTCTCTCCTCCTAGGGTAAAAATTATCTCTGTAAATTCTGAAGAAAATTTTATTAACAGAACAAGTCAAAAATTAAACCTCCAAAAAATGTACGCAAAAGATATTTTTAAACAAATAAACGATCTTGGAAGAAAAGAAGTAGATGTAGGTAGAAAAATCAAGTCTATTTATTGATTTAGAAGTTCTTCTAATTTAGTTTTAGCAACCCTTTTTTCTAGATTTTGAACCGCCGCATACTCATTGCTTAATCTATTTAAAGCAGTAAGGTATATTTGTCTTTCAGAATATGATTGTTGTTCAAGCGAATCTTCCTTCTTATGAAGATCTCTGACTACTTCTGCTATTAAGACTGGGTCCCCACTATTTATGTTCTTTTCATACTCTTTTGCTCTCTTTATCCACATGTCTTTTTTTACTGATGGTTTTTCATGCAGAACATCTAATGCTTTTGACAACCTATTTTTATTGCTAAGTTTTCTCAAACCTGAACTAGATGCTTTTTCTTTTGGAATTCTTAATTTCATTTTATCTTGTTTAAAATTAATAAGTATAAAGTCCTGTGAAGCACCGTCTACGTTGTATGAATCAAAATCTTCTATTTCTCCAACACCATAAGTCGGATAAACTACTAAATCACCAATATCTAGCTCTAAATCTTTTTTTTTCAAAATTTCTCCAGTTGAATTAATTCGTGAATAATATACTAAATTTTTTCTAGTTTAAAGTTAAAAAACTAAGAACCTTTACCCGGGTTGGGACTAAAATGTTCATCGAATTTATTTTTTTTATCTTTCCACTCATCGCGATCAGGTGGAGGAGTACCCATTTTATTGATATTTGGCCATTTTTCTGCATATTCTCTGTTTATATCTACCCATTTTTGTGAATCTTCACCGGAATCATCTGAAATCGCTTCTGCAGGACACTCAGGTTCACAAACACCGCAGTCTATGCATTCATCAGGGTGGATAACAAGAAAGTTTTCTCCTTCATAAAAACAATCTACTGGGCACACTTCAACGCAATCCATATATTTACATTTAACACAAGGATCTTTAACAACGTAAGTCATATAAATTTATATAGAACAGAAAAATGATATATTCAAGATAATAAGGATACTATTACTAAAAAAGAAAGTTTTTGGGGTTATTAAAATAAAACTTCTCAAATTTATTATTAGGAGTAAATTTTATGTTTCTTTTTTTTCTCGAAAAAAAAATTTTGTTTGAAATTTTTTCAAAATATAAATGGTGGATTAAAAAAGTTTCCTTATTTAATTTTATAAGATAAAAACCCATTTTTTTTAAAAATGGAATTTGTTTTGAAATTTTTTTGTGTGACTTGAATGAAAGGATATTTTCATTTAAAGATTTCTGTAAACTATTTTTGAAAAAAATATTTATTAACATTTGTTTTAATATGCATATTTTTTTTGAATTATAATAAAAAAAATTAATTCCTATTTTAAAGCCTAATAATTTATATTTTTCAATTTCTGTTTTCGATAGCTGATTAAAATAATTTTTAATTTCTCTTCTTTCACAATGACCTAAATTTTCTAATAAACAAAAATTAATGGCTCTTGAAGATGAGGATATATTATCGACTTCTCTTATTTTATTTAAAAATGGCATTTCTTTCTTGATCAAAAACTTAAAAAAATCATTTAATTTGATCATAATTTGTTTTTCATATCCTATAAAATAATTATCAAGAAAAGACGTTATTTTCGGTTTAAGCAAATCTTGCCCTTTAGTAAACTTTCCTATTAACTTATTTTTCCAGGCAATCTTACCATCTACCTGAAAATTCAAATCATCAAACTTTTCTTTTTTGAAAGCTTTTGTAATTTTTTCAGCTTCTAGGAATAATTTTTTTTCTAGAATCTTGTTATTAAAAATATTTTTACTTCTTTTAAAATTTGGTTTGATTCTAAAATTAAAACCATCAACCAAGCCAATTATCACTTTCCCAAAATAAATTTTGTTATCCTCTATCCTAACTATTTCAGTTTTTTGAACAAGACCATTATCCTTTGTAATCTCAAAATTTTTAAATTCTCCTATAAACTCTGAAATTAGTTCTTCATGAAGTTTTGTAGATAATTTAAGCTCCAGATTTCTTACCTCATTTTGCAATTTGTTTGCACTTTGTATCCAGTTTTTTTTGTACGAAATAAAAGACCAAGTTCTTACTTGAGAAATTTTGTAATTCAGTTCAGCAATTTTTTTCGATCTTCTTCGTATTGCTTCAATATTTTTTTTCACCCAATCATCACATATCCGTTTCTCTTTACCAATTAAATAAAGAAAAATTATCTTTAAAAAAAGTGTATGATACTCGTCTAAATTCTTAGAATAATCAGGAACTCCGCATACTTCCCATAGTTTTTTTAGCTCTAAAGCATTGGTGACTTTGCTTTTAATGTCACTATCGTTTAAAAGAATCTTGAGGTATCTATGATCATCACCATTCTTTTTCAACTTGAACAATTTCTCATTTGATTTTTTAGACAAGGAATTTAATAAATGTTTGGGGGAATTGAAATTGAGTTTGTTATTTCTCCAGAAAATATTATTAATTTCTGTATATTCATAGTTTTCTAAAAAATTCACTAAGTCGTTATTTAAACTCTTCAGATTTCCAGTTGTACCAAAAAAACCGTCATTGCAAAATCTACCAGCCCTTCCAGCAATTTGAGAAATTTCATCAAATCTCAGATTCCTTTCATCAAAGCCATCAAATTTTTTTAAAGAAGAGAAAAAGATATTTTTTATGTTTAAATTTAATCCCATACCAATTGCATCAGTCGCGACAATATAGTCGACTTTTTCTTCCTCAAATAACTTAACTTGTGCATTTCGGACATCTGGTGATAGAGCACCTAAAACTACTGATACTCCCCCATGTGACTGTTTTATTTTATTTGCAATTTCATAAACATCTATTTGTGAAAATGCGATTATTGCGGAGCGCTTTGGTAACCTTGTTAAATTTTTATAACCTATGTAAGAAAGTTTTGATAACCTGGGTTTGTTGATTATAACAACCTCTGGAAAAATTTTTTTTAAAACATTTTCAATGCTTCTTGATCCCAAAAATAATGTTTCTCTTGTACCTCTAATGTTAACTATTTTTTCAGTAAAAATGTACCCTCTATTATAGTCTGATGCCATTTGACATTCATCAATTGCCACAAATTCAAATGTTCGATTATCTGGAATTGATTCTACTGTACAGAAAAAATACCTTGCGGAGCTTGGAATTATTTTTTCCTCTCCCGTAATCAAAGCAACCAAGTTGTGAGACAGCTTTTTTTTGGCAATTTCATAATTTTCTCGAGCAAGAAGCCTTAAAGGAAAACCTATAACACCTGACTCGTAGCTGAGTAATTTCTGAATTGCTGAGTAGGTTTTACCAGTATTTGTTGGACCCAAAATTGCCGAAATTTTTTTCCTCATGAATAACCTCAAATATCAGATCTTATTCATTACATATGGAAGAATTCCATCACTTTCAAAATATTTTATTTCATTTTCTGTATCGATTCTGCTAAGCACTTTTAATGAAACTGTTTTCCCATTTTTTTTTTTAATTTGAATTTCTTTTTCAACACCAGGTGTTGTTAAATAATCTCTTAATCTTCCAAGATTAAAAATTTCCTCGCCATTAAAATCAAACTTAGTTTTATTTAAGCCTATTAACTGAAGCGGGAGAACACCCATTCCTACAAGGTTTGATCTGTGAATTCTCTCAAAACTCTCAGCAATTACCGCTTTAATACCTAATAACTTTGTCCCTTTAGCAGCCCAATCTCTTGAAGATCCAGTTCCATATTCTTTCCCTGCAATTACTACAAGTGGCACTTTCTCCTCTTCATATTTTTTTGCTACATCGTAAATTTCCCCTTCATTGTTAGAAGGAAAATGTTTAGTGAAACCTCCGGCCTTTTTAACAATTTTATTCTTAATTCTTATATTTGCAAATGTTCCTCTTGTCATAACCTCATGATTTCCTCTTCTGGATCCATAGGAATTAAACTCATTCGGAGAAACTTGTCTATTACTCAAGAACTTTCCAGCAGAACTCTCTTCTTTTATGACACCGGCAGGCGAAATATGATCGGTTGTTATTGAATCACCTAAAACCAAAAGAGGGCGAGCCTCTAAAATTTGATCAAGATTATTTCTACTTTTATCAAGAAAGGGAGGTTTTTTTATATATGTTGAAGATATTGACCATTCAAAAGTTGAAGACTCTTTCACGTTTAAATTCTCCCATTCTTTATCCCCTTTAAAAATTGTTGCATAATTTTTTTTGTAAAATTCACTTTTTATAGTTCTCTTTAAAATTTTTTCAACTTCACTCTTTTTTGGCCAAAGATTATCAAAAAAAATTTTTTTTCCATTTATGATATCAATTGGTTCTTTTTTTAAATCAATATCCACTCTACCCGCTAAAGCAAAAATCACTACAAGTGGAGGTGATGCTAGAAAATTTGATTTTATAAGTGGATGTATTCTACCTTCAAAGTTTCTATTTCCTGAGATTACACTACAAACATTTAAATTATTTTTTTCAATTTCGTCTCTAACTTCTTTATCCAATGGTCCTGAGTTTCCAATACAAGTTGTACAACCGTAACCGACAATATTAAATCCAAGCATATTAAGATATTCAATTAAATCTGATTCTTTTAGATATTCATCAACAACTTTACTCCCTGGAGCAAAGGATGTCTTTACCCACCAAGGTACTTTCATTCCTAACTTAATAGCCTTTTTTGCTATCAAACCAGCCATTATTAGAACAGAAGGGTTTGAAGTATTGGTGCAACTCGTAATTGCTGCTAAACAAACCTTACCATGCTGAAGTTTATTTGATTGTTTTTCATTGACTTTTTCATGCTCCTCTAAGTTGTCAGTAAATACTCTTGAGAGATCCCGAAGAGTTACTCTATCTTGAGGTCTTTTTGGACCTGACACGCAAGGTTCAATAAAATCTAAATTTATATTTATTCTTTGGTTATAATTTATTTTTTCTGATTTATCGCACCAAATTAATTGTTCCTTTGAGTATTTTTCGATTATTTCTATATGTTTTTCATCTCTTCCAGTTATTCTGAGATAATTGATAGTTTCTGCATCAATTGGAAAAATCCCACAAGTCGCACCATATTCAGGCGCCATATTAGAAATAGTTGATCTTTCCGACAAATTCAAATTTCTAATTCCTTCACCATAAAATTCAACAAACTTTCCTACAACCCCAAGTTTTCTTAGTTCTTCAGTAATAAAAAGAACTAGGTCCGTTGCTGTTAATCCGTCTTTGAGCTTTCCAGTTAACTCGACACCAATTACTTCAGGTAGTTGCATTGAAATAGGTTGACCTAGCATTACAGCTTCTGCCTCGATACCTCCCACTCCCCAGCCTAAAACAGAAAGAGAATTTACCATTGTGGTATGACTGTCGGTTCCAACAACTGAATCTAAAAAAAGCAGGTTTTTTTTTACTTGGACAACTTGCGCTAAAAACTCTAAATTTATCTGATGACAAATTCCAGAACCAGGGGGAAACAGAGAAAAATTTTTTAATGATCCCTGAGCCCATTTTAACAATTTGTAACGCTCTGAATTTCTTTCATATTCCATTTTGACATTTTCTAAGATAGAGTTTTTGTTAGAATAACTATCCACATTGATTGAGTGATCAATTACTAAACTAACAGGCACCATAGGATTTATTTTTTCTGGATCATCTCCCCGACTTTTCAGTTTGTCTCTCATCGCAGCAAGATCTGCAACAGCTGGAACGCCTGTGTAATCTTGCATAAGAACCCTACTTGGAGAAAATAAAATCTCTTCACCAGTATTTTGATTAATGACATTTTTGAGATCTTTCAGATCAATATTTTTATCATCAATTCTTCTAATCAAATTCTCAAGAAGAATTCTATATGAAATTGGAATTTTAGTCAGATCAAAGTCTAATACTTTTTGTGATTTTTTTAAACTGAAGAAATTATAGCTTTTTTTTTGAAACTCTAGGCTGTCTATAAAATTTGTTGTTGTTAGATTCATTTTCTTCTCTAATGTTTATAATAAAGGTTTTTTTT
>MDTG01212415.1_pt1 | contig 17876 bp, 14 predicted proteins | sample 811421 | NCBI WGS metagenome assembly MDTG01 (sample SAMN05326645, study PRJNA326480) | marine metagenome | isolation source: seawater | place: Pacific Ocean: South East | collected 2011 | reverse complement strand
GAATAGCTCAGTTGGCTAGAGCCTCTGCCTTCCAAGCAGATTGTCGCGAGTTCGAGTCTCGTTTCCCGCTCCATTTAAAAAGCCTTGAATAAGAAGTTTTCAAAACTTTTGATTCAAGGCTTTTTATTTTTATACTATAAAATGCTTCCATAGCTCAGCTGGATAGAGCAACGCCCTTCTAAGGCGTAGGTCGCACGTTCGAATCGTGCTGGGAGTACCACTTTATTAATTTTAATTTCTAATACAGATTAATCTTTTATCGCGGAATAGAGCAGCACGGTAGCTCGTCGGGCTCATAACCCGAAGGTCACTGGTTCAAATCCAGTTTCCGCAACCAAAACACTAACGTAATAATTTATCCCTCTCTAAATCATTATTTTATGTAACAAATAATAAAGGATAAAAATGTCAATTAAAGACGTACAACTAACAGAAAAAGAAGAAGTTTGTATAAGACTTGTTCAAAACAATGAGAATATATTTGATGCTTGTAGTAAAGCTGGAATAATACTTTCATCTAAATTACTTACAGTACTTAAAAACACTTCTAAATAATTGTTAAATTCTATAGGCTCATTACCTATAGGGATTACAAGCTTTTATCTATTTGAACTTAGGTTCTTTTAGGTGAAAGCTTTTTTTTTGCTTGGTTTTTATAATTAGTAAAAACATTATTTTTAACCTCTATTTTTTAACCTCCTTGATAATGCTTAAGATATATGTACTTTATATTCGATATAATCTTAATAAACCCATTAGAGTAATAAAAGTTATTATAATACTATTTATTATTCAAAAAGAAATGAAATGCAAAAAAAAGAGTATGAACGATTAAAGAAAGTAGCTTTAGAGAGAATTGAAAATAATTCAATTGACTTAGTTCAAAATTTAAAAAATAAAGATATCCAAGAGCTTTCACAAATAAGTGAAATATATCAAGCAGAACTTGAGGCTCAAAACGATGAATTACAAAGTCATATCATAAATCTTGAAGAAGCTCAACATGAACTTCAAATACTCTTTACACAATCTCCTATTCCTTATATTTTAATGAGTAAAAAATTTGAAGTGCTAAGAGCGAATGAGGAGGCGATAAAGTTATTTGGTGTAGATAAAATCTACTCTAAAACAATACCTTTTTATGCTTATTTAACAAAAAACTCTATAACTACTTTTTTAGATTGGATTAATAAAAAAGAGAAATTAAATACTTCAATTGAGATGCTACTAAGAACTACAAAAGGGTTTAAGGTATTGTAAACTTCATTTTTATAAATGGTCAAATCATAATAATGATACTTTTTTACTGTCTATAGAAGATATACATATTCAAAAAGAAGAAAGTGATAAATTTAAATCTTTATTTAATAATTCTCAACAAGGAATCATTTTTCTTGATAAATCTTATGAAATAAAAAATGTAAATGATAAAGGTTTAGATATTTTATCTTTAAAAAAAGAGTATGTAATTAATGAAAAATTTGATAAATTAGATATCTCTTTTTATGATGAGAATAAAAATATTATTCTTTTTGAAGAGTTGCCTTTTGTTCTAGTCTCTTCTACAAAGCAGATTATATCAAATAGAGTTATTAGTTTTAAAAAAAGAGGAACAGATGAGTTTATTTGGTTAAATGTTGAAGCTATTCCTTACTTTAATATTGAAGATAAAAAACTTATAGGTATATTTTGTATTTTTAGTGATATAAGTAAAGAGTATCTTTTAAATCAAGAACTTAATCAACAATTAGATAATTTTAAAACTCTAGGTGATAATATTCCTGATAAAATATTTAGGATTGATAAAGAACAAAATATCTTATTTTTTAATAAAAATGCTTTAGAGTTTTTAGATAAAAAAGATATCTCTGAAATTAAAAATAAATTATGGGATATTAATCTATTTAAATCTCAAAGAGGTAAAGAGCTAAAGTCTTTATTATCTGATTTAAGTAAATTAAAAAAATCTATAACATTTTCTTTAAATGATATTAAGACAAAAAAGAATTATTTTATTAGAGTAATTCCTGAGGATACAAAAAGTTCAAGTAAGACATTTCTTGTATTAATAGAAGACATAACACAAAGAATTGAAACAGAAAGTATGTTTAATCAACTTTTTTATAACTCTTCAGATGCCATAGTTTTAGCTGAACATAAAACAGGATTGATTAAATCAATTAATGCAAAAGCAAAACAGCTATTAGAAATTTCAGAAGAAAGTATTTCCTCTTTAAATTCTAGATATATATTTGATAGATTTAAATCAGACAAGAAATTCAAAGAGCATATTGATACACTTGATTGCTGTAGTGAAGATAGCTATGAAACTAAAAAATTATTAGATAATGGGGAAACAATTTATCTAAAAGTTTATTGTAGTCTTATCACAATTGGAAAACATACTTATCATCAATCTATAATTCATGATTTAACTGAGCATAAGTTATTAGAACGCCAATTAAATCAAACATCTAAGGTGTTTGAACATACTGTAGAGGGTATATTAATAACAGACTTAAATGGAAAGATTATATCAGTTAATGATGCTTTTACAAAAATAACAGGTTATACAAGAGAAGATATATTATCAAAAAGACCATCAATTTTAAAATCAGGAAAACAAAATAAAGATTTTTATAAAAAGATGTGGAGTGATATCTCTAAAAATGGACTGTGGAAAGGTGAAATCTGGAATAAAAAGAAAGATGGTACTGTTTATCCAGAATGGCTAGCAATATCTACTATTTATGATGAAAATAATAAACCTTTACAATATGTAGCAATCTTTTCAGATTTTTCTGAAATAAAAAAACATCAAATGCAACTTCAAGAGTTAGCTCATTATGATACTCTAACTAGTTTACCAAATAGATTATTACTTCATCAAGAATTGTCTTTTATGATTAAAGCAGCAAAAAGACAAAAAACAAAACTTGCTGTACTTTTTATGGATCTTGATAGATTTAAAAATATAAATGATACTTTTGGTCATGGAATAGGTGATAGTGTTTTAAAAGAGACTTCAAAACGTCTAAAACAATTAGTTAGAGCATCCGATATAGTTGCAAGAATTGTTGGAGATGAATTTGTTATAGTCCTTTATGATATTAAATCAATAAATGATATAGAACAAATATCTGAATCAATTTTAAGAGAACTTAGAAAACCATTCAAAATAGATAATAAAGAACATTTTATAAGTGGAAGTATAGGTTCAAGTGTTTATCCTGATGATTCAATAAGTATTGATTCTTTATTACAATATTCTGATATAGCTATGTATGAATCTAAAAGTTTAGGGAAAAATAGTTTTAGTCTTTTTTCAATGGATATGCTACATAAAGCTAATAGTATTTCAACTTTACACAATGATTTAAGTAAGGCTTTAGAGAATAATGAATTTTATTTAGAGTACCAACCTCAATATGAAATGATTAATAATATAATATACGGTTTTGAAGCTTTAATACGATGGAACCATCCTACATTAGGAAAATTAAGTCCTGATAAATTTATAAAATATGCAGAAGAATCTATGCTTATAATACCAATTGGTAAGTGGATTTTAGAACAAGTTATAAAAGATTGGAAGATTATAAAAGAAGCTTATCCTAATACTGTTTCAATATCTGTAAACGCTTCTCATAAACAACTTAATCAAGATTTTGTAAATCATCTTGAAAATTTAACAAAGATTCATCAAGACTTTTCTAAGATGATTAAAATAGAAATTACAGAAACATCAGCTATGAAAAATGCACTTTTAACAAAAAATATTTTAAGACAAATTAAAGACTTAGGATTTAGTATCTCTTTAGATGATTTTGGAACAGGATACTCTTCTTTAAGTGCAATAAAAACACTTAGTGTTGATGAGATAAAAATTGATAGGTCTTTTATAAAAGATGTTCCAGGTGATGAAGATGATGAGGAATTAGTAACAACTATAATTGCAATGGCAAAAGTTATGAAAAAACATGTTATTGCAGAGGGTGTTGAAAGAGAATGCAATAATATACAAGGGTATTTGATTTCTAAACCCATGACAATTGAAAGCTTAGTAAAAAACAATTGATTTTTATTACTTATATGATAAAATAATTAAATTAAAAAATATATAAATAACTTTTTAATATATTTTTACTATTAAGGGATTATTTATGAAAAAACTTATTAAAGCTTTTCTATTAGTCATTTTTATGAATCAAATATTTTTATTTGCAGAAAGTAAACTTGATATAATTAATAAAAATAATGAATTAAAAGTTTGTATATGGCCACAATATTATGGAATATCATATGTAGATCCACGTACTCAAAAGCTTGTAGGAATTGATAGCGATTTAGCTATTGAATTAGCTAAAGATTTAGGTGTTAAATTAAAACTTATAAAAAGCTCTTTTCCTACATTAATTAATGATGTAACAAGCAATAAATGTAATATCGCAATGTTTGCTATTGGTAATACCAAATCAAGACGTGCAAAAATGAGATTTACAACTCCCCATTTACAAAGTGATATTTACGCAATTACAACTAAAACTAATACAAATATTAAATCATGGGATGATATAGATAAAAAAGGTATTATTGTTGCTGTTGCAAAAGGTACATATCACGAACCTATTATGAAAAAAAAGTTAAAAAATGCAGAACTTGTTGTTATAAAAGGTTTCAAACAAAGAGAAGATGAAGTTCAGTCGGGACGTGTTGATGTATTTATGACTGATTATCCGTATAGTAAAAAAATGTTAGAAAAGACAGATTGGGCTAAATTAATTAGTCCTAAGGAAACATACCATCTTACACCTTATGCTTGGACAATGGCATATGGTGATGATAAATTTTATGAAAGAGTTGAAAAGTTTATAAGAGATATTAATCGTGATGGGCGATTATTAAAAATTGCAAAGAAAAATGCATTGGAACCAATTATAAAGGTAAAGTAGTTAAATGTTATTAAAGCTAATTAAAAAAGATATAAATCTTTTATTTATTGGTTCTCTTGTTATATTATTTTTTATTACTGCTGGAATAATAGCATCTTCTAGTATTTTAAAAGAAGAAACAATTGATAATCAATTAACAATCTCTAAATTAAAAGCAGAGTTCTTAGCAGAAGAGTTAAATCAAAGTATAAATACAATAGAAGTAGTAATAAATAATATTACATCAATAGTTAATTTAGATGATTCAAAAGTCATTATTAACAATAAATTAAGTGAGATTCTTCGTACTTTTCCACAAATTAGATCTCTTAATATCTTAGATAAAAATAGTATAACTTACAGCTCAAATAAAAGTAATATAGGATATTTAATAAATGATAATGAATTTTATCCAAAACCCTTATTTAATAATAGTATATTAAGAGTAGCATACCCTTTACTTGGTCGTGATTTTTTTACTTCTAAAAACATTTTAGATGCTCAAACTTATGAAAAACCTAAGTCCTTAATTATTCCAATTATGAAAGAAACTTATATAAAAGATAAAGAGTTTGTTATTTTAATTGCATTAAATGCAGACTATTTATTAAATACATTTAGAAAAAGAAATGAAGATAATAAGTACCAAATAGAGTTATTACGAGCAGATAGAGTTTTACTACTTTCAAATGTAAAAGAAAAGGTTTTTGGAAAAAAAGAAGAAATAAATTCTTTTATTGAAAAAGCATTAGAAAAAAATAATTATTCAGGTGTTCATTTTATTAATAATGAAAAGTTTATTAGTTCGTATTCTCTTACTAAGGATTATCCACTTCTTTTAGGTGTGCATGTAAATTATAAGAAAAGCCTTTTAAGTTGGAATCAAAAGAGTTATAAGTTTTTTGTAATATCTATTGGTATTGTAGTTGTTTCTATTCTTATCGTTCTTATTTTGTTTTTACTTTATAGAAAAGGTAAAAGTAAAGAAATTCTTGCTCATAAAAAACAATTAAATGCAAATAATAAATTTAAATTATTATTTGAAAATAGTCATTTTTTATCTGCTGTAATTAATCCTGATGGAAAAATTGATGATATTAATAAAAAAGGTTTAGAGTTTCTTGGAAAAGATATTGCTAGTTTACGTAATAAAAGTTTTTGGGATTTAGAGTGTTGGCAAAATGATGAAAAAATACGAATAAAAAAGTTACTTTCAAATTATAAATCTTTTTTAAATATAGATTATGAAGTAAGTGCTATGGATAGTGAGAAAAAATATAGAGTCTTAGAGTTTGTAATGTCAGCAATTTCTTCTAATGATAAAGGTCAACTAATTTTAGTTGGGATTGATATTACTCAAAGAAAAGAGAAGGAAAAAAAATTACAGCAAGCATATACTGTTTTTAATAATACTAAAGATGGTATTGTAATTACTGACAAATATACAAATATTATTGATGTAAATAACTCGTTTGAAAAAATCACAGCTTACTCAAAACTGGAAGTAGTGAATAAACGTATAAATCTTTTAAAATCAAATTTACATGATAAAAACTTTTATAAAAAAATGTGGAAAGATTTAAAAGTAAATGGCTTTTGGGAGGGTGAAATTATAAATTTAAAAAAAGATAGAACCTTATATACTCAATGGCTTACAATTAGTACAATTTATAGTCAAACTCATGAAGTATTAAATTATATAGGTATTTTTAGTGATATTACTGAGCGAAAAAATAAAGATAAATTATTAAAAGAAAAAGAAGCATTACTTTTCCAACAGTCAAAAATGGCATCAATGGGTGAAATGATAGAAAATATTGCACATCAATGGAGACAGCCTTTATCTGTAATTTCAACTACTGCTACAGGAATTAAAATGCAAAAAGAGTTGGGTATACTTGAAGAAAAAGATGAGTTTGAAAATTTAGATATGATTAATACATCTGCTCAATATTTATCTCAAACAATAGAAGATTTTAAAGACTTTTTAAGAACAGATAAAAAACTTGAGATGTTTAAGTTAGAAAATACACTTAATTCTGCAATAAAGCTAATTAGTTCAAAGTTTAAAAACCGTAACATCACAATAGTTATAGATAATCAAGACATAGAAATTTATGGTTTGAAAAATGAATTTGTACAAGTTATTATGAATATATTAAGTAATGCAAAAGATGCTTTAGAAAATATAGACTTAGAGAATAAATACGTGTTTATTAACTCTTTTATTGATAAAGAACATATTTTTATCCAAATAAAAGATAATGCAGGAGGGATTCCTCTTGATATTATAAATAAAATTTGTGAACCATATTTTACAACAAAACACCAAAGTAAAGGTACTGGCATAGGTCTTTATATGTCTGAAGAGATTATAAAGAATCATATGAAAGGTTCTTTACATATACGAAATGAAGAATTTGAATATAAAAATGAAAAATATAAAGGTGCATGTTTTGAAATAAAAATACCTAAATAGAATAGTTAATAAATATGTTCATACTCATAATAAAGTTATTATTTTAATAAATAAATCTAAATATTATTTTAATTAAGATAAAATACTTTAAAATATAAATTGATGGAAAATGGCTAAGGAAAACTTTTTTAATATAAAAAATATTACTACTGCTTTATTATTGTCTTTTGCATATATCCTTCTTGGTATATTAAGTATGAATTATGCGAGTATGGTTTCAGGTATTGCAATTGCATGGCTTCCAAACTCATTACTCTTAGCATTCTTTTTACTAAAAAATAGTAAAGAGTGGAAATACTATATACCTTTTTTTATTGTTGCAGAAATAATAGCTGATTACCCATCTTTTACTTTTATTCAATCTTTACAGTTTGCTTTTATAAATATTTTTGAAACTACAGTTGCTGCATTTTTAATAAAAAAAATTACTGATTACAAGAAAAATTTCACAAATACAAAATATGTAATAGCTTTCTTTTTAATAGCTTTAAATATTATGCCCTCAATAAGTGGTATTTTAGGAGCAACTGTATATTCAACTCAAATAGTTGAAAACTCTACTTTCTTTGAGTTTTGGAGAATTTGGTATTTTGGCGATGCTGTGGGAATTTTACTTTTAACTCCTATTCTTGTTATGACTTATGAAAACTATAAAACATTTAAAAATTATTCTTTAAATATTCAAAATACTTCAACTGTAGTTTTTACTATAATCTTAGCATTGGTATTATTTTCTTTTAATAGTGAAATGACAGTTTTACCAACAACACCTTTGATTTTTATTTTAATACTTTTATGGATTGTATATAAGCAAGGAATACTTCCCTCCTTAATAATTTCATTGTTAATTACTATTATTGCTATATACTTTACAACAAATTCTATTGGTCCTTTTGCAATATTTTCTGAAAAAGAGACGACTATTTTTTTACAAGAGTTTATTTCTTTACTTGTAATAATTCCTCTTTTTGTTGGAATACTTCTTCGTGAGATAGCTGATTCTAATAAAAAACTAATAGAATTAAATAGTAAGTTAGAAGAAAAAGTGAAAGAAAAAACTAAGTCATTAATAGAATCAAATGAAAAGTTAACTCTATTAGCATCAAAAGATCCTCTAACAAATATTTATAATAGACGTATGCTTAATGAATACATTTTACAAGAAACAGTAAAAGCTAAAAGACATAAAACTGATGTATCATTAATTTTACTAGATATTGATCACTTTAAAGATACAAATGATAAGTTTGGACATCAAGTTGGTGATGAAGTTTTAATTGAAATATCTAGTATTATTTCTAAAAATATTAGAGAATCAGATATTTTTGGAAGATGGGGTGGGGAGGAGTTTATTATTATACTTCCTCAAACTAGTATAAAAAATGCCTATGAAGTTGCTGAAAGCTTAAGAAAGAAAGTAGAAAATCACAGTTTTGAGAAAGTAGGTAAAAAGACGATTAGTTTGGGTGTTTCTATGTATAATACAAAGCAAGATATTTTAGAGTTTATAGAAAATACAGATAGAGCAATGTATAAAGCAAAATATAGTGGTAGAAATAAAGTTGAATATTTTGAATATTAATATTTTAAATAAATACTTTAGGTAACCATCTTTTTAAAAAATCATCTCGTGAATATTTAACAGCTCCTAAGTCAAACTTATATTCCATATAAGGATGTCCTAAATTCCAAAAAGCATAGTTTTCTTTTTTTAAATACTGTGCTAAAAGCACAAGCTGTAATTTTCCATAGTTATTATACTTTTTCTCTTTTGAGCTAAAACCTGTAAGTGAAGTATATGTATCATAAATTTTATAACCAATTTCTGCAGCAATTAGCTCCTTTGTTTCTTTATCTATAATTTCTACACTCATAATTGAGAAATCAGGAAGTGAATCATCTTTTTGTTTTAGTTCAAGCAGTAATTTATGATAATCACCAATTAACCAATTTGGATTATGATACTCATCTATTTTTTCTAATACTTCTTCAAATCTTGTATTAATTTTAAAAATATAATTATCTTTTCTTATTAATTTTTCTACTTTTTTACTAATATGTAAATTTTCAAAATCTAAAAGTGCATATTCAAATTGTAGTTCAGGAAGTAAGTAAAGTTTCTCTTCATATATTGTTGTAGTAGAGATAAAACCACACCTTGCAAGATGTATATAAAACTCTTTTGAGAAGTCATCACTAAAATAGTAGTTTGTATTGTCATTTGAATAAATGTCATTAAAAAGTATATTAGTATCTATAATATTTTCATAAGTTAAATAGTATATTGTATTATCAAGGCTCATAAAAAGGATTTTAGCATATATTACGTTTCATTTAATTATAATTATCAACAATTGCAAAAATGTAAGGCTTTTTTTGAACACACTAATTACAAACAATCAAACTACAAATTTTTATAATCATTTAGAAGAAGTGTTACTTAAGTGTAATAGCTTTATATTTAATGTAGCTTTTATAAACTTTTCAGGACTTCAATTACTCCTTGATACTTTAAAAACTTTAGAGCAAAAGGGTGTAAAAGGAAGAGTTCTAAGTTCTACGTATTTAAACTTTACAGAAGTAAAAGCCTTAAAGAAAATAAAAGAGTTTAAAAATATCGAAGTAAAAATTTATGATAGTAATAAAACAAATATAGGCTTTCATGCAAAGTCATATATCTTTGAACTTGATGATACTTATGAATTACTTTTAGGTTCTTCAAATATAACGGCAAGTGCTTTTAAAACAAATATTGAGTGGAATATAAAAACTATATCAAAAAAAGATGATTTGTTTTTAAATGAAGTATTAAACGAGTTTGAGTCTTTATGGAAAAATTCATACATAGTAAATAAACAGTTTTTAGAAGAGTATGAAGAGTTTAAAAAAACTTTTGAAAAAAGAGACTTTAATAGCAGTTTTAAATTAGAAAAGTTAAATACTAACTATATGCAAGAAGAGGCTCTTTTTAATTTAGAAAGTTTAAGAAAAAATGGTGAAAATAAAGCTTTAGTAATAGCAGCAACGGGTTCAGGAAAAACATATCTTTGCGCATTTGATGTAAAAAAAGCAAGACCAAATAGAGTGCTTTTTTTAGTTCATAGAGAAAATATCTTGATAAAAGCAAAGCAGAGTTTTGAAAGTATTATTGATTCTTCTTTTACTTGTGGTTTATATACAGGTAATAAAAAAGAATTAAATAAGAAGTATTTATTCTCTACAATTCAGACAATGAGTTTAGATTTTAAGAACTTTAAAGAAGATGAGTTTGATTATATAGTAGTTGATGAAGCACATCATGTAGTTTCACCATCATATAAGCGTGTTCTAGAGTACTTTAAGACAAAATTCTTACTTGGTCTTACTGCAACATCAAATCGAATGGATGGAAGCTCTATTTACAAAGTATTTGATAATAATATTGCTTGTGATATTAGACTAAATGATGCTTTAGAAAATAAGCTTGTGGTACCTTTTCACTATTACGGAATTACGGATATTGAAAGTATTGATTATTCAAGTATTGATATGACAAAAATTGAAGAGCTAACAAAAGTTTTAAAAGTGAATAAAAGAGTTGAATATATAATCGAAAAGATGAACTTTTATTCACACTGTGGGTATAAAAGAAAAGTGATAGCTTTTTGTGTATCAAAAGAGCATTGTATTTATATGAGTGAGCAGTTTAATAAAAGAGGAATAAATTCAACATATCTAATAAGTAATAATACAATAAGTCAAAGAGAAGATGCTATTAAAAATCTTGAAGATGATACAAACTGCTTAGAAGTAATATTTACAGTTGATATTTTTAATGAAGGTGTTGATATTCCTTCAATAAATACAGTTTTAATGCTTCGTCCTACTAATTCACCTATAGTATTTACGCAACAATTAGGTCGTGGTTTACGTAAACATAAAGGCAAAGAGTTCTTAACAGTTTTAGATTTTATTGGTAATCATAATAAAGCATATTTAATAGCACTTGCACTTATTGGAAATAAAGCAATTGATAAAGAGAGTATTAAAATATCACTAAAAAACAATTTTGCAAATATGCAAAATGTATTTATCAAAATGGATGAGATTTCAAAACAAAGAATATTAGAACAAATTGACAAAGAAAACTTCAATCATTTAAAATATTTAAAAGAGCAGTATTTTCAATTTAAAGCAATTTTAGGAAATAGAAGACCAAAACTTGTTGATTATTTACAATATGAAGATTTGATATCACCTTTAAGTTTTATTAGTGATTCAAAATCATATATTGAATTTTTAGCTAAGGTTGAAAAAGATGAAGAGATAAAGAGTTATTCTAAAGATGAGGTCTTTATCAAAGCTATTAGATTTGTAGAGTATTTACTTCCTGTAAAAAGAGTTTATGAATTTGTTGTATTAAAGTATTTATTGAATAATGATTATATTGATGAGAAAATCGCATCTTTACATTTAAAAAAATATTTAAATAAAATCAATAGCGATACGATTCTTCATAGTTTTAACTTTTTAAATCAAGATTACTTTGATAAAGCACAAACTTCAAGGTATTTAAAACTAGTTGAGTTTAAAAATACAAAGTTAGTAAAATCTAAAGAGTTTGAACTTTTATTACAAAGTGATGAGTATAAAAAGTTATTTGAAGATAGTATAAATTATGGAATACTTCACTATGAAAAAGAGTTTGGAAGAGAAGATTATTCCTTACCATTTTTAAAACTATATTCAAAATACAATATGTTAAATATCGCACAGCTTTGTAATTTTAATAAAATACACTCTTCTTTTAGAGGAAGTGGATTTTTAAAATATAAAGATGATTTTTTCTTATTTATAAATCTAGAAAAAGAGAAGTTTTCAAAGTCTTCATATTATGATAATACTTTTTTATCAAAAGATACATTTACTTATCAAAGTAAACCAAGTACTTCTCAAGATAGTGTTGATGGAGTTAAGCTAATCAATAATAAAAAATTAAATGTAAAACTTCATATTTTTGTACGAAAATTTGTATTAGTAGATAAAAAAACTCAAGGCTTTATTTATTTAGGACTTGCAAATACTATAAAATATGAAGGAAATAAACCTATATCTGTTCATTTAAAACTAGAAAAGCCTTTAGATAATAAACTTTATGAAGAGTTTACTAAGATAGTCTAAGTAAAATATAGGGAGTTTTATAAGAAAACGCCATTCACAAAATAAAATCTAAGAGTATAAAAAGTACAAATAAGAACAAACAAGGTATTAAAAATTAGTGAATACTTCAAAGTATAATCAAGGCTTTTATTTATAAGTAGTTTTAAAACAGAATAGGCAAAAGCAAAAAATACACCTAAAAATAAAGAACCCCAAATAAAATAGCCAATATAAAAATACTCATGTTGTAACATACAAAATGGGCATTGATGTGTTGGAAGTTGATATACATAAGTTCCAAAAAAGTATGTAACTGCATAGTAAGAAATATAAATAAACAGAATATTTACAAGAATATTTAAATATGGATTTTTTTGAATATTTACAAAAATACTTAGAAAATACAGCAGATAAAAAAGAACTAAAAGCATAGGAATATTCAGATTAAAAGGTATTTGACTTCCTGTTGAACTTGCTCCAAAAATCACAGAACAACAAAGCACGGGTTCTTGTGTAGAGATATTTGTTAAGTATAAAATATCAAGTACCGTTTCAATAATCACAAGTAGAAAAATTAAAATAAAGAAGTAAAATTTTTTCTTTGTATATGGATAAGTTTTTTCTTTCAAATCAAGAGTATTTAAAATCATCCAAATACCAATAAAAAATAGAAGTATAACTTTAAAACTTAGTAAAGGTTGACCATAATCATTTGCTCCAATAACTCCAGCTGCACACATAGCGCCTGGAACTATATGCGATAAAATATCAATACTATAAGTAAAATAAGGCATTAGAAATATTTTTATTATCATTGTAAAACTAATGATTAGAATTACTAAATATGAACGTTTTTCAAGTTTATATTGCTCTTGTGTAGTTTTTGAATAATCCCAATTTTTTATAATTGAAAGTGAATAAAAAAATGAGATAGTAAGAAGTGTTAAAAGTATTATTTGAGTAAACAAAAATACGATTATTTCATTTGATAAAAGTACATTATTCACAAATACATCCATCTTTTATATTTATAGTATTATCAACAAAATCTAAGTTATCAAAAATTGGATCATGTGTTGCTATGATAATTGTTTTATTAAGCTCTTTTAACTTTTTTATGACTTCAATAAATTTTAATGAGTTTGCATTATCTAGATTGGCCGTAGGTTCATCACAAAGAATGATATCAGGATTATTTACTAACGCTCTTGCAATTGCAGTTCTTTGCTTCTCACCTCCTGATAGGTTTGCTACGGTTTCATCTTTTTTATGTTCAATATTTGCTAAGTTTAAAGCTGTTTGTACTTTTTGATTTATCTCTTTTTGAGAAAAACCTAAAGGAACTAAAGGAATTGAAATATTTTCTTCAACATTTAATTCATTAAATAGATTATAAGATTGAAAAATGAAGCCAAGATTCTTCGCACGAAATAGTGAACTATGTAAATCAGGAAGTTTTGCAATACTGTCATTATTTATAATTACATCACCAGAACTTGGTTTTGATAAAGCTCCAAGAATTGAAAGTAAAGTTGATTTCCCACTTCCACTAACACCTTTTAATATCACAAAAGATGAAGTTTGAATTTGGATATTTATATCTTTTAAAGCGTGAAACTCTTTTTTTGTATTTTCATTAAATATTTTATTTAGATTATTTACTTTTATCATTTCATACTCTCACTTGGTTCAATTACTGCAATTTTCCATGTAGGAATTAAAACAGCAGAAATAAAAGGAATTACAAAAAATAAAAATAGCGTTGTAATAGTTGAAAAATCAATATTTGGTATAAAAGAGACACTATTTTCTAAGTTTTTAAAACCTAAAAAGATATTACTTAATATTGGAGCATTTAAAAAGAATACAAATATATAAGCAATAATAATACCAATTAAAAATGAAATAAATGCAATAATAAATGTTTCAAATATTTTTAATTTTATAACATCTTTTATACTCCAGCCAACAGCTCTTAAAATACCAATCTCTTTTTTATCACTTGAACTAATCATTGTATATCTTTGAAATAAAATTAGTACAAAAGTAATCATCACAATAATAAATAAAATTAAGAAAATACCACCTTTATAATTGTAAAGATTTTCATAGGCTTTTTTAATATCTGATTTTTGGATAACTCTAATATCCAAGTGCTTTAAAATAAGCTCTATTTTAATATTTGATTGTTCCAATTCATTTGGCACATTTAAAACTATATCCGTAGATTCATCTTCACCTATATTTAAAATTTCTTTTGCAAGGGAAATATCCATGATGATTAAATCATTTGCAATTATATTTGTATCTTTTGGCAAAGCTTTAAATATAGATACTTTTTTTAGCTCTCTATTTTGTAGTTTAAAAGAGTAGTCTTCAAAGTAGTGAAACTTTTTAAATACTTCATTTACACCATTTCCAATTATCATAGAATCTTTTTCTAAAAATTCTTGAATATTTAGTATTTTTAAAAGCTCTTTTATTTTTTTATTAGTTGACTCTTCAAATAAATCAACACCTATAATAGTAAAATATTTTTGTGATGGTTCAAAAAAGTATTGTCCATAAACTCTTTGTTGAATATTTTCAATTCCATTTATATTTCTAAAATCATCAATCCAAAAATTAGGGGTATTTACTATTTTCCCTGAATTCATCTTTTGTACTACAAAGTCACTTTGGGCATCTAAAGTATTAAATACTTCTTTTTGAATAGATGAAGATATAAATAGAACGGAAGAGATTAAAAATACAATTAAAATTGATATTAAAGAGATTGCGATATGTTTTGATTTGTGTTTATAAATTAGTAAAAATAAAAAGTTCAAAAAAGTACTAGTTTTCATATACAAAATCCATATAACTTAATTTTTTTTGTTCAGGATAAATAACAGTTGAAAAATCTTTATATAATCTAATTCTTGGCTCAAACTGCGATGTAGAGAAAGAAATAGCAGGAATTTTTGTAATACTTGAAATACTCTTTGTAAATAAACTACTTTGCTTTGTGTAATTAGCATGAATAAAAATCAAAAAGAATGATATGGTAAATAATGCTAAGATTACGAATAAAAAGTTTTTACTTAAAGTAGTGATTTGAAGCTCCTGTGCTTTAATTATGTATTTTATCTTTATTAGATTAATAAAGTGTTAAATTTCTTAATTTTACTCATATTCACAAGAATAAAATTTCTATTTAGAAGCACCTAAAAATAGTACTTTCATAAGCTCTTATATTATATATATAATAAAAAGTATATAATTATATATATAACTAAGGAGAACTTTTATGCCCAATAGACAACAGATTGATGAATTAAAAGATATATTAATCGAAAGACAAAAAGTCATTTTAAATAATATAAATGGAAGTAGATTAAACATCGATCAATTAAAAGACCAAGAAATTAAAGACGATTTAGATTATGCTGAAGTAATAAGTGATTCTTTTACAGAGGGTATGATTGCAAATCATCAATTAGCTGAATTAAATCAAATAGTAGAAGCAATTAAAAAGATTGATGATGGAACATACGGAGATTGTGCAATGTGTGGTGTTACTATTCCTATTGGAAGATTAAAAGCAAAGCCATTTGCAAAGTTTTGTACAGAATGTAGAGAAGTTTATGAAAAAGAAGAAGCTAAGAAACATTAGTAGTTTCTAGTTAAAACTAAATGCTATTAGATTTTACTAATAGCATTTTTTATGACAGTTTATGGAAGTGTTATCTCTCTTGAAGCAGTATAAATTTTATTTCCAATAACAATTAATCTCTCTTCATTATCAAAATCAAAATTATAAACTTTATCATTTGTAAAATCTTCATTTAATCTAATTAAAAAGCTTTGTGATTCAATTGCATATAAAGAATCTGTATATGCTAAGGCATGAATTTTTGAATATTTAAACTTTTTACTTTCTAGCTCTTCTAGTGCTAAGTTTAATTTTACTAATCTTCCATCAATTGTAGCTAAATAAATATTTTCGCCATTTGTAATAATATCTCTAATCTCATAATCTTTTGAAAGAATATTTTTTGTAGATATTGTTACAATTTTATTTGCACTTGCTGCAATTAAAGTTTGCTTATTTTGGATTACAGTTAAAAATATAATATTGTTAAATTCACTATCTAAATCTACTGATATATTTTTAACAGATTCATTTGTTTTAGATGAAACAATAATGATTTTTCCATTTAGTGTTGGGAAAAGAATTAAATTTCCCATAAAATGAGGATTTGCTATTCTTGTGTCATTTGCTAAAGATATTGTTAAATACTCTTTAAAAAGAGTTTTTTTAGTATCAATATCTAATAACTCAATTGAATTATTTGAATAAACTAATGCAAGTTTATTATCTTTAAGTGACGCAGCAACCACAATATTTTCAAGTTTAAGCTCTTCATTTCCAATTAGTAATGTATCTTTATAGTTAGTAGCAAGAACTTTCCCTGTATTACTTACATTTAAAAAATTAAAGTTTTCAGGAAGTTTGAATTTAGAAATTCCATCTCTTGTAATAATAGTACCATCTTCTAATGTAGCACCTTCTCTATTCATAGATTTTATAGAAGAAGATAGTGTAGACTCTTCTATACTTAAACTATTTTTTACATCTTCTGGTTCAAAATACTTTTTACTTCCACACCCTGTTAATATAAAAAGTGTAGTTAATAAAATTAAAAAGTGCTTCATATTATTATTCCTTTATTTTGTAAGTAAATAGTGTTCTAATAATGCAGATAATTCTGATGCTTTTGATGACTTAGGAATTAACTTAAGTGCAACTTTTGCTTCTTTATATTTTCCTTCATTAACTAAAACTAATGCTTTATTAAATATTGCAAACTCTTTAAGTAAAAAATCACTTTGCATAGATAATGAGTTTAACTTTTCAACATCATTACTTGCTAATGCTTTTTCATACTCTGATAACTCTTTTAAATATGGAACATTTGTATCAGGATAATTACCATCTTTTTTAGCTTGTAAATATAAAGCTACTTCATAAAGTTTATTATTTGTTTCTTTTAAAGTATTAAGTGCTTGTGTATCTTTTGAGTCTGTAATTACTTTATCAAAAGCTATATTTGCTGCTATTGTGTTTTTTTCATTATTATAATTATTTACACTTATTGCAATAACTGCAATTATAATAATCGAAACAAGTCCAATGATTAAAGCTTTATATCTTTTATAAAAGCTTTCAACTTTTACAACACTTTCTAGGAATTTTTCTTCACTATTTAGTTCATCTTTAACAAAATCAACATTTTCTTTCATACTCATATTTATAAACCTTTTTTAAAACTAGATGATATAGT
>MDTG01423068.1_pt1 | contig 17877 bp, 16 predicted proteins | sample 811421 | NCBI WGS metagenome assembly MDTG01 (sample SAMN05326645, study PRJNA326480) | marine metagenome | isolation source: seawater | place: Pacific Ocean: South East | collected 2011 | reverse complement strand
GTTGGAGAATCCAAACGTGTTGGAGAATCCAAACGTGTTGGGGGAGCTGAGCGAGTTGGAGAATCCAAACGTGTTGGGGGAGCTGAGCGAGTTGGAGAATCCAAACGTGTTGGGGGAGCTGAGCGAATTGGAGGAGCTGAGCGATGTATTGGACGATGATTTTTTTGATGGAATTTTTGATACGGGTGTGGAATCCTTGAGATACGATATGGACGAATGCAATCACGCGGTTGAATCATTGAAACACGCGTTTGATATTTTTAAAGAAGAAGTTATTCATGCGTTAAATAAAAATTAAAAAATATAATAATGAATGTGAATGGTCTTGTGATCCTTGCACAAGCTAGTGGATTGTAAGGTTTGGTACTGACCATCGTGTTTATAAATAATGAAATAATCTGTATCGGTTTGAAAAATACATGCAAACGATTTTTGCAACATTGTCAAAGAGGTCAATAAACGTTTCAACCACACATTTTCAACTTCTTGATAGGATAAAATTTTATGTATAGTAACAGGTATATTATATAATCTATCTTGTATGGACCAGTAGCATGTTGGTTTTTTCCCAACGACGTGTTTGTGTATAAAATTAATTTTTTGTATAGACATGTGGTTTTTTATTATATAAAGTGTGTCGTTTATACTAAAATGTCGGTTGATTTCAACGATTATTTGTATGATATGTATGAACATTATTTTCATAATGAAAGCACAAACCGTAATATGATGTTTGATTTTGTGACGAACATGCCTATTACGATTATAAAAAATGATTATAAAGTTTTTTTAAACGATATGGCATTTATGAAATCAATGTTTTATATAAAAGACAGTATAGAAACATTGGAACTTGGGTATGTTAGCAAAGATAAAATAAATGGTATAATTAAAGAAAACCCTATAGAAATAAACCATACGTCAGTATCTGAGCTTTTAAATTCAAAGAAACTAGTACATAGCTATCAAATAGTAAAGTATATTGAAGAATGTATTCATGAACGTAAAAAAGAAGCGTTGATTTATATTAACAATCCGTTTATTCGTTTTGGTGCTAATACAAAGGACGGATATAACGATCTGCATTGCAAAGATTTTGTGTTGTACAATCAAAATATGCTTTTGAAACAATTCTTTATCAATATTGGAAATGAACGTGGTTCTGAAAGTAACACGTTTTTTACAGACAATAAAATCGTCGAGAATTATGACAAACAAAGATATAATAAGATGTTTCGTCAATTAAAAAATCTAGAACAAAAAGAACGTGGTGTGTTTTTGGATCGCAATAGCGGAACATTCCCTCAAAAAGAAGATATATTGGAACATGTAAACAAACTAGATATTTTTTCAATAGATAATACTACTGGTTTGAGATATATAGAAAATCAACAGATTTTAAAAATGTCGGTAGGCAAGTTTAAGAACAGAGCCTCTGCGTATTATAAAAAACTGATAGAGATGTGTGGAGATTGTTTTGTATCAAAATTGAAAGAACTTTTTAATTGCGATATGGAAGTGGGGTATACGGAAAAAAAAGATGTGTATTTTACAATACGATTCAACATTGATTTAGTAAAAAAATATATTGATCAAGAAACACTCAAAGATAATCAAATAAATATTAATATATTACAAAGACAAATGGTTGATAAAACAACAGATAAAAAGAAAGAAAAATTTCTATTATATATTGTAAATATACATCTTTATTTGACATATCGTATTCGCAATGAAGAAATGTCAGATGAAAATCGTATGTATTTACAATACGTATCGTGTTTGGTGTTAAACTGTTTAAATAAAAAAACCGACAAACCTGTAAACATCATAAAAACGTTAAAATGTACACGTAAAAATGGAAAAAACGACAAACCATATGTTTTTTTCTACAATTATTTTTTTGTAGGTGAACCATGTAATATCATGACAGCCATTCAAGAAGACAAAACATTAGATGAAGAGATAAAAAATGTAAAAATATTTATGAAAAAAACACTTGAAAAAATGTTAACACTCACCAATAACTATACCAAGAATGAATATAAACGTTATATGATAAGCGACAAAAAACTCAAAAACGCAGGTGAATACCAACAACTGGCAGAGTTGTGTGGAAATAGTTTGGTATCTTTAAACGGTAAAATGTATCCTAGCGGTTCAACATGCACGGACGGTACCTGGTATATTTATCGATTCAAATATAATCCATATCCTGTCGATGTGGATTTGTTAAACCGCTTTTCAGAAAACGAATACGATATAAAAACCACAACAATAATGTTATTGAGTCAAATGGAAGATGCATTTGCTTTTTTATGTGGTTATGATATACAAAAAGAATATCACATTGATACGGACGATGAAGACGATGAAGAGTTTGGTTCAATGTTTTGATATGTCATATATTAACGAATAAAAGTATATACGTTCGTGATATATTATAAATGGACAATAAAAAATTAAATAAAGCGTTTGTTGAACATGACCACCATGTCATTTACAATACTCTCGCCCGTTTGGAACCCGAAACGATGTTTGAGCATCTTCAAAAATGGATGCTAAAAGACCGTGTCGATGTATTTTTATTGTTGATACAAAATCAAATCAATATCCATTTTCAAAACCAATATGGAGAAACCTTGCTTCATATCGCAGCCTACAAAGGCTTGGAATCCATGATCGTCTTATTGATTCGATGGGGCATCGACATCAATACCAAAGATAGTCAAGGACGAACAGCCCTTTGTTTGGCATGTAAACAGAAAAAAACATCAATCGTTTGGTTACTTTTACAATGCGGTGCCAATCCCGAATATTCATACGACGAACCCTTACCGATTCGCATAGCTTTTAAACACAATTACATTGATCATATTAGGGCGTTGTTATCCTTGCCACTTTCGTATATACCGTTGCACGAGTTTCTATCGAATGCAAAGGTTTTGGAACTGTGTATACAACGGTATCCACAATACATGTCGGTAACAGACCGGTTTGGGGACACTATCATGCATCGAATTGTGGACAAAGGTTCAGTGGATATGCTTAAAATGGTATTGACGTATGCACCGGATTTGTCATTGTGCAATTATCACGGTGAGACGCCCTTGCAACTGGCTCGAAACAAAAACAAATCATCCATGGTTCAAATCCTAGAGTATTATTAAAATTACATATATCTACTTTAACTTATATTTTAAAAGATGCGTAAACGTACAATCTCAAACGACATAGAAACCCCAATCACCTCTTCAAAACTGAAACAACACGATACCTATGAACTCATGCGTTTACGTGATACTCAATCGTTTATCTCGAAAATATATGCGTTAATATTACTCGCCTTTGCATCGATCGGTGTTGCCATTGGTGTCGTACTATCGAAAGGATTATACAAAGATGTCTTTATGGCGGAAACGATTCTAGCATCCGTTGGTGTCTCAAGCTACATTGTACTTGCCATACTCATGTGCACCTTTCGAAACCATCAAGAAATGCGAATCATGTTACTGCTCACCATCACTCTTTTCATAGGGCTCGTTGGAGGCTTTCTATCCGCTTTATACGTACTGGATGTCAGTATATCGTTGGTTCGAAAGAGTATATAAGAACGTAACCTTTCTATCATAAACATGTTGCCCCCAAACAACGAACCCGTCAACGAACTCGAACCCATCTATATTTTTGGTCAAGCTTTTGTCTACAATCAAAAAGAAATCGGTATTACACAATTTCGTTCTCTCATAACTTGTTATGCTTCTGTCCTCACGTTGTTAGCATTGATATTTCAGGTCCCAAGTTGGTTTTGGTCCGTATGGGCGGTGGAGCACTGTATAGCGTTGTTGAATCTTAAAACGGGTGAATGGGGCAATGAAAACTCTGTTTTTTGGTGCGATGTATACAGCATGCTTATACGTTCGTACAATACCTTTCGATTGTTGAGCATGCCCATACAGTTTTATTTTCTAACGGATTTGTTTTTACCAACCATTACGTTGGATCAACGTGTACTTGTCATACTGACCATGTGGTTACTCAACATCGCAGAACATGAAAACGCCACACAAATGAACCAAGATTGTCATGCGGCATGTCGAGTTGGAACGATACACAAAGTGCATCATGAACAACAATATTTACAAACCCATCGAACCATTTATGGAATCACCTGGAACGCGCTTGGGACATCCATAACCATCGTATTTTATATATGGACCATCATCATCGTACAAACACATAGAGGCTTCATACCCATGGTATACTCGATCGGATTCGTACTCATGACATTAAGATACCTACTAGGGTATCAAACATTCATACAACATGAAATCATTATCGACATATATCAATCCTTTATGAAAACGATCCTATTTATTCTTTTCTTTATTGTGTAACCATGTCGTTGATATCTATTGTTGGTAAGCGTTATGCAAACGATTTGATTCAATTGAATCCGTCACCGTTGCAACTTCGTCGTATCTGTCGTTGGTTTTCGATGTATCCTCCAAAACAGTTGCCGAGTCCCCAACAGTTGTTGACATGGGACAACGACACGTTTATGATGGGCACACCGGTTTTGGATCAAATGAAAACATGTTTAAACGAACAAACAGTTGTTGAGAATGAACCAATCGTGGAAGATGATTCCGAATCGTTGTTGGAATGTCATAGCTGTGGAAAGCGCATGGTAGATATGTTTACGAGACAGACACGCTCTGCAGATGAACCAGAAACCATCTTTGCACATTGTAGAAATTGTGGAAAACGTTGGAGACAATAAAAATAACATATAAATACTAATAAATATTATTCATATAATAAAAATGGGCAATCAAGCATACAAACACAAATACGAAACATGTGAACACAACTTACAGACCTTCCGAAACGTAGACGAATTAAAACGTTTCAACACAATAAAAACGTTTATCAACAAATACAACGCGTTTGATGTTCAAAAGTTAACAGGTGCCATGAAAAACATGGAAACATCAAAAAAAGTACCACCCGATTATTTAATACGTTATGCTGAAGATATTAATTTACCTCGAATTTCATTGGTCATAAATTTGCAAGAAATGTTTGCCTTGGCACTAGCATTAAAATTAAATTATAATGAAAATATGATGAATATTTACAAAGATATGACCAAAAGATTGTTAAACGATGTCACGGAAATCATAGACAAGCATCGATTATATAAAGATGTTTACTACAAAGACCAACAAGATCACAACGATTTGATATCCGTCCAAAAGATGCTTCAAAGCGAAGTTACACTTCTTAAAAAACTTGGTGACATGTCAGTTCAAAACGTGGTTCATGGTAAAGGTAAAAGTTCAATTGTGTTCTAACATTAAAAATTATATGTTTATATTCTTTTATACCTATTTGTAACAAACCAAAAACAATATTTATACTCTATAAACATTGTTTGGGTTTTCAAAACGGTCATGGGAAATCAACACAGTGTACATACACTACAACCATTTCAAACGTTCATACATAAATACAAAGACACATGTCTTGAGAAATTAATGTACATTGATATGAGAACCGATTGTAACAATATAGATACAAAAAACAACATTAGGATACTTGACGCTATCAATGAAATGGAACATATCATACAATCCTACCCACATCACACACACGCGCAAGTACAATGTCTTGAAGCATCTATTACAAATCTAACATTAATACAAAAATATACTACAACCATGCAAACCATAGATTTCGATGCGATTAAACAAGTTATAAATATAATTAAATCTTGTCCATTGACGTTTTAGGGTATATAAAACCTTTTGATCCAACAAATGAAGCGTTCCCGTGAAGAATACTCGCGTATATCCTACCGTCCATTGTTTACCAGGGTGTTTGAGTATTATCAAAAGCAGGCATTGGGTAATATATCGACGTTGCGTCCCAAACAGCATATGGAATGTTTAGTGGACACGGGATCCGTCAAAAAAGAATGCAAGGGTGATCGGCGTCTGGCATTTATTCGCAAGTATTTGGATGCGATTGAAGGCTACGAGCGTTCCGAGATGCAAAAGACCTTTCACGAACGTTTTTTACAATCGGTGGCGTTACATATTTACCGAGACGATGTCGATATTGACATGGACCAAATCATGAAGATGAACGATTGGCAGAATTTAAAACAACAGGTCTTGTGTTTAACTCCGAGACGTTTTGGAAAGACAACGGCTGTTTCAATGTTTGTGGGTGCATATGCGTTGGCGGTGGAGAAATCCAATCAATGTATCTTTTCAACGGGTAAACGTGCCTCTGACTCGTTATTGGCAAAAGTGGTCGAGTTGATGAAATTGACACCCTACTACGATGCTTCACGTGTCAAGCGTAAGGGTGAGATTTTATATATTCAGGGAGATGATCCGGATGATATCCGCAAAATATGTTCGTATCCTTCCGGGTCAAAGGCTCTGAGAGGGGTTGGGGGCGATGTCATCTACTTGGAAGAAGCTGCGTTTATGAGCGTCTCTATGTTTCACGAGGTTATTTTACCGTTGTTGGAGATGGAGACAACAGCGTTGATATGTATTTCGACGCCTCAAGATTCTACAAATTTTTATAGTGTGATGTTTACCATGAAGGATCCATCGGGTGAGACGATGTTTAACACGGTAGAGATATCTATGGTGTGTGAGGATTGCAAACGGGGTGGGACTCCTGAAAAGTGTACACATATGAAGCATTTGTTACCAAAATGGAAATCGGGTGGTAAACAGGATATGATCAAGCAGATTTATGGTGAGAATACGACGGACATGATGCGTGAAAGTATGGGTGTGACCACATCTGATAATAACAATGTGTTTGAACAACAATGGATTGATGCATTGAGAGATGGTGTCCCAAAGACGCTTATCAACAATCCTAGATGGGTGTTTTGTGCGTGTGATCCGAATGGTGGTGGTTCATCTCAGATGGCGATTGTGACGTTGGCGGCGGAGCAGAATCAGTATATTATATTGGGTTTGGAATCGCATGCGGTCAAGGGTCATGGAGAGGTACGTACATTGTTGGTGGAGCATGTTAAGTTTTTATGTTCCAAGTATCCTTCTTCGCGTGTGTTGTTTATTCCAGAGAGTAATTTGGGTCATGAAGCCTCGCATATGGCGAGTATGTTGCGTTCGATCGAAAAGGTGGTATCGATACGTGAGAGGGGTGAACCGGGTGTATTGACGACGCATAAGCGTAAAGAGTTGTATGCGAATCATGCGATTGAATTGTTTGCGGGTGGTGGTGTTCATTTTCATAAGGATTTGTTTTCTGCGAATCCGTTTTTGGATGTGAATGTGCGTACGGATCGAATGCGAAAGTTGTTTTGTAAGCAGATGAATCAGTTTCAGAGATTGGTGATTGCGAGAGGGAATGCATATGATTTGCCAAAGATTATTTATTCAGGGAAACAGAATGGAGAGGATGATTTTATGATGACATTTTTAATCGGTTTGTATTGGACAACTAAATTTTTAGCGGGTAAAACAACACCAAATATAAGAGATTTTTAATCAAAATTATATCTTGGATCACAGAATTGAAAAGTTTCGAGTTCCCATTCAAATGTTGAATCCCCGTATATATATTCATCATAAAAAAAATCAAGGAATTTTCGTTCATACATATGTGAATTGGTGTTGTATATTACATATGTATAGGAATCACCGTATAAACCAAAATCTATCCTATAATTGTATAATCCTAATTGTTCATCCATTAATTCTATCCTTTTCATCTCTTCGGGTTTATCACTTATACATATGATATTTTCATTTTCATCAAATCTATAATATAGTTTGTCATATAAAAATACTATACTTTGTGTATACGCTTGGTCGATATCGACATAACGACGATTATTTACTTTTTGAGGCAAGGTACCTTTATACTCGACATTTTGTTCTTGATTTCCCAATGCATTGTATATATGATCACCTACTTTACGTACATCAGTTATGTTTTTTAATATATTGACAAGACCATTTGAACATTCTTCAACACGCGCACTGAATACATCCTGTAAAGACATATCAACGTTTGATTCGGTATACGGAATTAGTAATCTTTTTTCGTTGTGTTTTCCATACACAGCCAAAACAATGCACTCATAATAATTATCTGAATTCCTTGTAGAAATTGATACTATGTTACCGGGTAAAAATTTAGTGTGCAAAGACGGCTGATCGTGTAAAATAAATTCATCCGATACACACTGTAATCTACATTTACCTTGTGTATTGCGTTTATATATGTATGAACCCTCATAATACTTGTAGGCAGGGAAAAAATGTATGGCTGTTGAACTTAATAAAAATTTGACTATATAATGAGATATCGACCACATGCCAAACGTAATTGCTAAATATGAATTGCCATTATCAACATTTATACCAGAATAAATCGTATTTAATATACCAGTAATAATAGTCAATATAGTAGTCCCCCCTGCATATTTATTGGCATATGGTAGCAAACTTAATATACTGGACAATATCGGAGCCACAACAGCCAATTGAAAAATTTCACGTTGTTTTGGTATATGTTGATTTATTATGTTTGTCCTTGGTCTTAACATTTTATCGAAATATTCCATAATTATGTCTAAGTTTAAATGTTTATTGTTTTTAAACACTGGGATTTGCTGTAATTCGGCTTTCCCTACAACCGAATTTGCGATATCTACTTGTGTTATGTCGACATTTTTATCTATAAATGTTATTAATTGGTCTAACGTATTTTCGTAAATATCAAGGTCAACTTCGTTGGAATGTTTGTTTGAACCGAAGAGAGACCATTTATTGTCATCTTTGTCTTCAGGAGGAGGTAGCATCTTTTGGTTTTTGTTTTCAGGTTTTTCCCAATTTAAATTTTCTTCTAAATACTTACCGTAATCTGTTGCCTCTCCATCATTTAAAAAATCATTGGTTGTTTTTAATAATTTTATTTCTTTATCAGTTTTTATAGATTTACTATTTCCTCGGTGCGATTGTTCTAATTTGGCTTTTAATATATTTAATAATGTAACACCACAATCTAGATCATCGTTGGGATTATGTTGTATATTACCATATGAACACGTGAGTTTTTTTTTACTTTCTTTATTGATTAATTTACTCTGTGAAACACTCAATTCTGATTTGAATAATTCTAAATTTTGTACCAAAGCATGTTCAACATCCTTACCGGTAACATGATTCGGTTCGAGTGAATTATCAAGTTTTGTAAACAACAAACCCACAATTGCAAAAGTAAATATAGATATTATCATTGATATTAATGATATTTTTCCTCCTTTATATGTCTTATGTGTATTTCGAGCTATATTTCGAGCTGTTTTTCGACCCGACGTTGGATCAAACGTATAGGTGCATTTTTCACCAAAATATTTATTTTTCAATTTATAAAACAATTCATTCTTTTCACGTAACGTAAAACTAAGAAAAGGGAAATGTTTCAAATGATATATACCATTTTTATTATCTACAAACAAACTATGTTTCTTGTCATTTTCATGAAAACTCAAAGCAAACATTTGAAAAATATCATGTTCGTCTTGGTCCATATCTTGGTGACATGTTTTTATCATACGATAAAGTGTTCCAGACATTGTTTTTAAAATATATCCACCACATATATATACTAACATTTTTTAGAAATTTTAAAGACACGACAAAACTCTTCATAAAATGCTTGAGCCACCTCCTCATCCTCAAACAACATCATGTTTTCAATATTCGTCATCGCAGATTCCGTCATATTAAACGAACCATTCATCACCCACAACGGTTTCGCATCCTCCGAACAACCAATAATAAACTTATGATGCAACAATGATTTCAAACGACCACGACCCGCACCCACCGTACGAATCGGTGTCGAATCCGGAAAACACGGCTTCAACAGCTTAAACGCCGCTCGATTGCTTTTACGCTTCAATAACTTGTCCTTGGTACACACAAAACATACACCCTGCTTTTTTGACAATGCCGATAATATACGCTTGTTCGACAACCAAGCTACACAACCAACCACGAAAACAGTATCCTTGCGCTTTATATTCTTCAAAATCGATTTCAAAATCAACGAACCATCAAACATCAACGAAACCGTGTTAAACGTAACCAAACGACGTCTTGAATCATCCTTCAACTGCAAATTTAAATTCTTTGGCATTTCCTATATCAAACCGTTTGATACACATATATAGATCGTTTTTTATAAATCCAACTATTTAAAGTGGTTTTATTGATGTAAATATCATGAACAAAAATATAAATATAAATATATTGAAACCGTTTATAAGCGATGTGACTAATATAAATATAAATATATTGAAACCGTTTATAAGCGATGTGACTATCTATCTTTATTATGATTTTAATATAATCGATTTAATAAATTTGTTCCAAGGCAACAGTGGAGAACTACACTCGGTTGATTCAATTATATGGAGTGTAGCAGACATGAAATATGAAGATACAAAAAAATATATAAAAATAAATTACAATGATTTGGTAAACAAAAATACAATATATTTAAACTATCAACAAAAAAGATATTATGAAGATAACGGCATATTAAATTTACCCATAGAATTGGTGAATTACAACGTTACAAAATTAATGCATAGTTTAAAAATGTCAATATACAAAAAACCAAACAATTATTTAAAAAAATTAAAAAATCAACATAAAATTGATAACACGATATATATAAACAAACATGAACGACAGTTATTTGTATGGAAACATTTCTTCTACCAATCCAAAACGTTTCAAAATATACGAAACAAAATGTACAACAAACTTAGTAACAGTTTTCGATTTGCCCATATTGATGTTGAATTTCAGAAGATGTTAAAAAATGATACCGACCCACTTGTCATCGAAAAATATTTTGAAGAAAATAATGACGAGAAAGGTATCAGAGAAATCAAAATAAAACAAACATTTGAAAAATTAAAAACAGATTTACAAAAAAAAATAGACAGCGGTTCATTAGAAAATGTTGAAATGTATAAAAAAAGAATCAATAGCGTAAAAAAAAATATAGGAGATTATATAACCAAAGATATATACAATTTATTAAATGAATTCATAATTAACGATAATCAAGAAGATGTAAAAAAAATGCAAACATTGTTGGCTAACACATTTCCGGTATTTGAAAATACAGAAAGCAGGTTTATATCATCCACTGCTCGCAATGAAAATCAACCATCTTCACCCACTACATGGCAATGGTCAGTCAAATCCGATATATGTTCCATCATTGATAATATAAAAGAGAAAATTGATATCAAAAAACCAGTCGCATGGAAAATCGATAAAGATTATCTACGCGTCAAAGATTATCTACGCGTCAAAGATATCAAAGAACGCATGCTACGCATACCACTCCTTGGAAACCCAACCAACTGCAGATTAAACCCAATCCACCTCGACGAAAAAAAAATACACACTTTTTGCTGCCTGCTCATGCTATCTGTATCCTACAGTGTACCCATGATACGAGCCGTCAACTGGGAAATCGTCAACAAAACATGGATGATGATGCTACACCAATACAAAAATATCATCAACGAAGATGGCTTCTGGCTTGTTGATATACCAGAAGAAACTAAAACAAAGTTAACTCAAGAAAAGTTGGATGCCATAAAAAAGGTACAAGATGAATTGAAAAATGTACAAGATAATTTTAACACTTGGATAAAGTTGAGTGAAACCCCCGAAAAAAATATCAAAGAGTTGGGTGAAAGAGTCGAAAAAGTAAAATTAAAATTAAAAGATTTAAAAGAAGATCTACAAGTGACATTCCACGGCGGTCGATTACTTGAACTGGTCGTACGCATTTACAACCTTCGTATCACCCAAGACGATGACAAAGGCTTGAAACTGTTCAAACCAGGTGTTAACAACTATCGTACTTACCTCGAAAAATATTTTGAGAAAATGCAACCGTTTATGACACCTCTCGAGGTTCAGGACGGTGACACCATCGCCGATGTCATCATCAAAGAAGCTTGGGTCCATCCCAAATCTCTCATTGACGATGTCGTCGAACCCTTTTGCAAAAACATGAGTGTTTTACTTGGATTCAATGACAACCCTAAAATAGTATATAATGATTATTTTGATTAATTAAAATATGTCGAATCTATTACCCGATTTATCTGTAACCTATGAATCCCTTATACTAGAGACCGTCGATCTATCCAAAGAGGTCAAGGCATCCCTGAAACGTGGTGAGATCCCTGACGAGGTTTCATTGTTTGATTGTTTCAAGTACATATGCTGTACACCTCTCAAACATCAATTTGAACTGGTGTGTGAGCTTGTACGACGTGGTTTGATCATCAACTTGGGTTGGCGAGTCGGTGAAAGTCATACCAAATCGACGTACAAACTCATGTCGTTATTGACTACGACCACTGAAAGGGTCAGTGAATTAGTGTGTTTTATGCACATGGATCTGTTGCATGCACGTTTAATCGAGTGGCTGGAAACCCAACCGGTTGAGATTGTCAAATGTCTGTTGTTGGCACGCACACGACGAATGTATGGACGCGTGGGCAACATGTTGCACTGGGCATTCATGGAAGAGCAATTTGAACTGGTTCGAGAGATCTTTCAACGGTTAAAGGATATTGACGAGCCAGAATTCTCTAAAACATACATCAATTCAAAAATGTCGGATGGAAACTCTGTCTTGCATGTTTGTTTAACCTTGCGACGTTTTCGCTGGGTCTCGTATTGTTTGCAACATGGATGCGATATACAGGTAGAAAACGAACTTGGTTTGACACCAAAGCATTTAGCGATACGCTTTGACCATGTGAACACATTGAAAGCGTTTCGAATTGACCCTGATGTTGCTATTGTCGAATACGCGATACAACACAAAGCAGTCAAGTGTGTTCAATATATGTTGACGGAAAAAAATTCATTGATTGAAAATATATATTTGATGCAAATGGCGATGGAACAAGACGATTTGGATATGGTCCTCTGTCTGTTGAATCACGGAATGGATGTATTTGATATTGAACCGTGTACATGTACACCAGAAATCGCTTGGGAACTCTTATCACGTGGTATGCCCCCTGTATCCACAGAAATGATTGTCACCGCTGTTGAAACATTAAACGATGTCAATATAGCCAATATGACATTACTCATGCATGATCTATATCTAGCCATGAAATCACAAAACAACGGCTTTGTTAAACGACACATGCGAATGTTCACACCAAACATGTTTTTATTACTTAAAGCAGATGAACATACCTTTAGCGACAAAGCCAAACGATGGAAGGATTTGATCACACAGAAAAAGTTATGAAAAAGAACTACAAAACTATGTGGTTATATATTAAAATTAAAATGTCTGATCACCAATCGCTTCGAGATATGGGCTTTGACGATTCTGTTGTCAATCTGGCAATAACATACGATCCGAATGTAGAGCATCAAGTGACACATTGTGTATACTTGAATGACTTTGGTAGGATTCCAAAACGGTTGTGTCAGCACGATGGTTTTGAGTATACGTTTATTGGTTCTACTATAAAATACCACAATATGGACGGTATAGTAAAAGCATACGATGATCATTTGAAAGCAATATTGATTCATATGTACCATGAGAGTCCTTGGAACATGAGTTGGGTGGCGTTGCATGATCCTTTTTTGGAATGGTCGATGATTCACCACCATTCGGTCCCGGTGTATACGAAACCAGAGATTGTTTGGAAGCGTTCGTTGGGTGTAATATCGTTGCCGTTGGAACCGTTTTTTAATCACAACACGATTGAAGAATCCTGGCGGTATAATAATATTATCCGTTCAGAATTCTACAACCCGTTGTGGAATTCTATTTACCGTTGTTGTTCCAATAACCACTTTTCAATACGAATCACACCCAATGATCCAGAAGATATTAAAACCGTCAACTCGCATAAAATATTCTGGAAAAACATGGCAGTCAAAGCCAAATTGATTTTATACTGCGACAAATACAAAATACCGAGAGATGTTGACAATATGTTGGACCATATACCAGAAGAAGATACACTACGTGTACAAGATCTACTATATCAATACAATTTTACAAGAGATTACTTGGTACACAAAAAAGAACAATGGGAATCAGAGTGTGTACCTTATATCCTGATCAAGTTTATTGATAAAAACGACACACATGTGCGGTGCGAGCTGTTTATACACAATGAATCGTTTCGACCCGCGATGGACAACCATTTTATCGAGCTCAAACATATTATGACGTATATGCAAGAACAACAACAAACCGTGGATCTGTGTCCGATTTCAAAACGTTCTGTACTTAGCCAGATGAAAGCCAAAAAAAAACGTTCCGATATTGATCCCATACCATCGCTCATGAAACATCAAAACAAAGCACTATCCTGGATGATGTACAGGGAACGAAAACGCAATAAAACCATCAACGGGTGGGGATGGTCCAAACGCAAATGGGACGACGGGTTTGTATGCTATGAATCGGTTTGGGGCGAACTAAAACGAAATATACCCGGGTCAATAGATATATACGGTGGTATTCTATCTCTACCCATTGGCTCCGGAAAAACAGCCATTTGCTGTCATTTGATCGAACAAAACAAAGGTAGAACATTGGTTGTGGTTCCTACAACCTTGTTGTCTGTATGGGCTTCCGAAATGAAAAAACACACACCCAATTGTAAATCTATGATATACAGTGCACGAAAACAAATACCAGAAGATATAGAAGTTTTGTTTGTTTCCTATCGATCGTGTATGAATTCATTTGACCGCTTGGAAAATATTGCATGGTCAAGGTTGATCTGTGACGAGATACATACGTATAAAAACAGTTCCGTCAAAACCATCACCAATATTGCCAATATAACAGCACGCAACCGATGGTGCATCACCGCTACACCCATCCATGAAAAAATTGAATACACAGATACACTACTCAAGATACTAAATATACCGATCTTTTATAACAAAACGAATCAAAAAAACAATTTGAAACGTATATTGGATGTACATGATGTATCGGTGGCTTCGGTATATAAACATCATATCCATCGTTTGTTTCGTGATATTTCATATTACAAATCAAAAGTATTCTCATACAACACAACACATGAAATTGTATATTGTGATCATCCAAAAGAATGGTCTTCATTGTACAAGATGTTTTTAAATCAAAACGAATATCGACACAAACAATTGGTGTTTTTCAAGCATATGCGAATGTTGGCATCCCATCCCTGTTTAGTACCCCTGTACCGGTTTGGGACCGCCATCGACAGCGTATCCGATATCAACACCACACAACAAGATCACATTGTAAATACACTCGATGACACATCCGAGTTTCATCAACAGGTTCGAGATATCATCATCAATGGAGGATCATGTGCTATATGTCTCGAACCCATTGATAAACCAACCATCACCGATTGCAAACACATCTTTTGTAAAGAATGCATACAACGGAATTATGAAATAAGAAAAGAATGTCCACATTGTAGACACCCCATACAAAACCTAACCGAAATTGTAGCAGAACACACCGAACAAGACAACACCATACGTATACGCATAGGAAATATCAACTATCACATCGACAAAAATATACACGACACCTACCATCAAGCATCCAATACACGTCCGAAAATAGATAAACTTGTCGATATCATAAAATCATCTGATGATAAGATAGTGGTGTTTACTAGCATGACAAGAATGTTGTCAACTATCGAACGACGTTTGATGGAAGAGGATATTTCGTTTTGTATTATTCGTGGTTCGCAAACGTCAAAGAAGCGTGCTTCGATGGTGGAAGATTTTCAGAATGATTCTTCAAAACGCGTGTTTTTGTTGACACTTCGATCGTGTGCGGAGGGGTTGACGTTGACTTCATCCTCTCACGTAGTGTTTATGGAACCTTGTATGACGAGTCAAGTATTTGAACAGGCGCTTGGAAGAGTTAAACGTATTGGTCAAACGAAAAATATAAAAACAACAACGATAGCGATGAAACAAACCATGGATCAAGTGATATATCAAAAAACAGAGGGACATAAAAAAAGTATACGTGATCACAGAGATTTGATTGATGGCGTTGACTGCGAGTCGTTTACAATCTATCGTGGCACACGAAACCACCAAAACGAAATTTGTATATAAAATTAATTGTTATGCTACTAAAACAAATCAAGAATTTCCAGATGCACTCCATCTATTGTTTTTTCCTCATGGTCAATGCACCGAAAACATTGCATTGCAAACACTCTTTCAATCCACCAATACCGGTCTCACACTAAAACATATACAAACACAAAAACCATACATCGGAAACAACCTACACCACGTTCAATTCTATCAACACATTAGCAACATACCACAACCCTCTTTACCATCCCCAACGGTAAACACACTGTATTCAAACACGGTCAAATGCTTTAACAAAGCCATCGGTGCCAGACCCGATGCCATCACAGAAAAATACGTTGTGGAGGTCAAATGCCCGTTTGGAGGACCCAGAAAACGAATACCGATACAATACATCGCTCAAATGTTTGTCGAAATGCATGTTGCCAACAAAAAACATGCACTCTTTGTCGATTATTACAACCCAATCGGATGGGTATCTTTTGTTCGCTACATCGTTCATCTCTTCAAACACCCGCCAAAGATCGGTCAACGCGTCTTTCGAAACGATGTAGATACCAGACGAACCAAATCAAGGGTACTCAACCAAATGATGCTACACGCCGATCTCAAAGATATCGATCACGTCATTTCTTTTTTTAAAGACAAATCACTCGACAATATCGAATTACATGATATGATACAATTCACAAAGGGAGATGTACCCAGCGCACGCACACTATTGCACTTTTTACAACAAGGAAGAGGTTTAAGAGGTGGAACCGTTGTTCAGTGCTATTACGACCATGTTGATATACAATGGGATAGGAACACCCATGTCGTCAACGTTCCATTTCAACGTTTTCGTGAAAATCTAGTACATGTGTTAAAGAACCTGGAACCGCTTTTGAGAAAAATACCAGATGCATGGCGAGCATGGTTCAAAGCATTGAAAATGAATCATACCATACCCTTTCACACACCAAACGTTTCCACCTATCCAGAAATCGTTTTATACCGAATCGATTGGTCAGACGATACATGGTCACACATACAAACACTCATACAACATATTGATCAATACCATTTAGGCAAAAAAACATTCGACGAGTGTTGGATCGCACTACGTCAATGCAGAAAAACATGTCTGGATGTACCACAACATCGGATCGAATCAAAAACAGTTTAACACTATTTAACAACTCATACAATAATAAAATGTTAGAGGTACAACATTACATTGCAAAAAAATGCCATGAAAAAATAACTGAAATGATTGATTCGTGGGAAAAACATTATTATTCTAGTGGAAAAATCGGTTATGTTCCACCACCAACAGAAAACACAAGAGGCTCTTACAGGCGTCAATCATATTTAAATTTCACTAAGCAAGTTCAATCCGATTTTATGAAAAGCCAAGAATATAAGAATATAGCTATCATTGTTCAAAACACACCATTTTTATATCCTTTTGATTACTCGCACTTATTTGATTGTTATATGCAACACAAACCAGAAATATTATACATACCAAGACAGATGCAAAAAATACGATATATTAATTTTTAAACCTATATAAAGATTTATTGTTTTCTAAAACGCGTATGGGCTTCTTTGACACGTATAAAATATTTCTACTTGCGATGGCATGTTCTTATATTTTATCAGCTATGACGATTGG
>MDTG01218607.1_pt1 | contig 17880 bp, 13 predicted proteins | sample 811421 | NCBI WGS metagenome assembly MDTG01 (sample SAMN05326645, study PRJNA326480) | marine metagenome | isolation source: seawater | place: Pacific Ocean: South East | collected 2011 | reverse complement strand
TAAATGCCAGGGGCAGAGACTTTTACCCTCACGCCAAACGAACAATTGAACATCTTCGACTCGCTCAAGCCGAGCTAAAAGTCAGTGACGCCAGAATTCGTATTGCTCTTGGTGATATAAGATCAAGTGATTTTATTAGTAAATTAACGACTAACTTAAGTGAGGTCTATCCTTCAATTGCTGTGGAATTTTATGAATCGCATTATGAAAGTATTTTCTCAGATTTAGAGGAAGGCATTGTTGATATCGCCTTTGCCAGTATTCCTGCAAATGGCAAAATACCGTCCTCACTACTTTCTAAATTGATGACTCGTAGTCACTTTGGTGTTTTCTGTGCGGCAGATCATCCATTGGGGAAACTTGATCGCCAGATAACAGGGAATGACCTGCAGGCCTACCCTTGGATGTACAACACTAAAGCGCCGGGAATTACGCCTCATTATCCAAGGTTAAAAGAGACGCCTGGTATCGTTAAAAATAAACTAAAAATTGTGGCTATAGATTCGTTGCACATGGGCAAAGAGCTAGTCATTAATTCACATTGTCTCTGTCATACGCCAGAGCTTGCAATGGCTGTAGAATTACATAAAGGAAAAGTAATAAAACTTAGTGTACCAACGAAACAAATTAGCACTGACATTATGGGGTTGCGGCATCGGGATATTAGATCTCCTCTGCTGGATCGGGTTTTTTCTCTAGCCGCGAAGTGCTTTAGTTAAAAATTCCCTATGAAAATATAATTCTGAATGGAGTCGGGTAGTTGAGAGGGTTCAACTTCTAGTTACAATTTCTTGATGAGGATTAATCAAAGGTGTTCGATTCGACTGTGCTGGCAGATGCTTTTTTGCACGCTTTTTACTCCAATACATGGCGCCTTGATGACTCGTCGGTAGACGGTTTATCCGTTTTGGAATCCTATCAAATTCAGAATCTCGTATGCGAGAAAAGAATAGAGCTAGGGGAGAGCGTGGTTGGGTATAAAGTAGGATGCACAAGCCATGCGATTCGCTCTCAATTTGGTATTACTGAGCCTATTTCAGGACGATTATTTGCGCCCCATGTCCAGACTGAGGGCGTGCCTATTGATTGGAGAGCCTATGCTAATTGTGCCATTGAGCCAGAAATGGTTTTCACTATGGGTTGTGATCTCTTTGGCAGCGACTTCTCTGATCAAGAGTTAATTGAGGCTATAGACTATGTTAGTCCTGGCATTGAGCTGCACAACTACAAGTTCTGGCATCAACCTCCAAATCTGCAAGAGCTTATTTGCTCTGGGGGTATTCATGCGGGTTTAATAGTGGGCAATAGGAAGGTGTCTGCAGATGCGCTAAATTTTAAGCATGAAGCTTTTTCTGTGTATCAGGATAAAAAACTGATTACATCGGCCCCCGCCAGTGAGATTATGGGAGGACCTCTTGAATCCTTGCGCTGGTTAGTTAATTCGCTCTCTAGCAGCGGAGAGGGGCTAAAAAGTGGCTCTATGGTTATCCCAGGATCGCCGACAGAATTAATCGCAATTGACCATGACTCTGAGATACAGGTGGTTATTGAGAATCTGGGTCAGGTAAGCGCAACATTTCGGTCCTAGTTGATGATGTCGTTTAGCGCAGCTTTATACAGTCGATCGCGCAGCATTATTTCGAACCCAGATTAGGACTCATATTAGAACAATGAATTATGCTGACCCCCATCAATAACAATATTCTGCCCAACGATATAGCGCGACAATGGACTACATAGAAGAGCGGCCATGGGGGCCATATCATCGGCATTAGCTGCGAAGCCTGCAGGGATTTTATTATGTTTTTGGAAGTGCTCGGCAATAATGTCATTATCTAGTTCAAGACCAAATGCCTTGGCGTAAGCGGCAGTATTTTCCTCTGAGCCCTCTGTCGCAAACATCCCCGGCAATATGTTATTAATATTCACGCCGTACTGCGCTATCTCTCGTGAGACGCTAGCGGTGTAATTAATTAAAGCCGATCGAGCAGGGCCAGACATCAGGCGCCAGATCATCGGATTTTTAGCTGAGAATGTCGCGATATTTAATAGCCTGCCCCAGCCTTTGTTTTTCATCTGAGGAATATAGTGGCGCATAATTTCAATGGGACCTAGCAATGTTGTCTCAATTGACTCCCGCCACATTTCAGGCGTGACCTGTAAAAAGTCTCCATTGGGGGCTGGTGGTTTAATGGTAATGGCGACAATATCGGGGTCTGGGCAGGCCGCAAATAATATTGCCCGGCCTTCATCGGTTGATGAATCAGCAACAATGGGAGTCACGGTGATCGAGTATGTTTGCGAGATTTCTCTTGCGGCCTTTATCAACCTATCTTCACGCCGCGCCGATATATAGAGCTCAACACCGGCTTCAGCTAACCGTTCAGCAGTGGCTCGCCCCATGCCAGCGCTACCGCCAGCCATCAGTGCTTTTTTTCCTGCAATTTTAAGGTCCAATATCTTCTCCTTGGTTTCAATTAGCGACTAAATATAACCATATCAATAATGCCTTGTGATCAATAACTAGGGGCATCAGCGCTCGAGTTAAAGTCAGTTGATTAGATTTTACCTTTTCGCAATTGCCGTTGAATTTCTTCGCCGATACGCCATAGACGATCCTGACCCCAAAGAGCGAGTAGCTCAGTGCCGTCAGCGCCAAGAAGCCTAAAGCTTGGTGTCCCCCAGATTCCGGCGTCATAAAGACATAATCTATTCTCTTCTAAAAGACGCTCTCCCTCGGGGTCACCCAGTCGAACTCTGGCTTCGTGCCAGTCCAAACCAGCCCGTTCGACAACTTTACGCAGTCCTCTGGTATTGTTGGTATTGATGCCATTAACAAATGCACAGGCATAGAATGCGCTCATCAGTTCGGCAGCTTTACCTTGCTCGGTAGCCCAGGGTATAAGGGAACAACAGAGCCTGACTGGCTCTCCTACTGGATCATAGATATTGCCAAAGGGCACACCGGCAACACGAGCCTCACGTCCAGTATCCCAAAAGATATAGGGACCTTTGATCGCTGTAGTCGGAACGCCCCTCATAACCATAGGCAGAACGGGTCGCAGCACCAGTTTGACGCCAGTTGCTTTGCTTAGAGCGACCGTTCGATCAAACACAATTGCACTGTAAGGGCTACGTAGGGTTGGGAAAAACTCCAGAGTCAGAGTGCCTTCGTCCCGCAGCGGGCCAATAGGTGTTTCAGGTCTGGGAGCTATTAAGGGTTGTCTAGGCTGCCTATCTGCATTCAGCTCAGCAAGACGAATTTCAAGATGATATAGCCGGTCAATACCCCAGTACCATTCGCCTGCATAATAAAACATGGCACCTGAATAATGTTTCAGTTGCGCCCGTCTCGCATTGCCTATGGCAATTTTTTCGGCAACTTCATTCGATGCCAGCGAGCCATATTTTTTCTCCAGAGACTGTAAAACTTTTTTATCATCGGACCATAGCGCCTGACCTACTTGAGCCGCACAGGCTATAAATTGATCACTGTCCTGAGCGGACAGGATTGCATTAGCCGCCTGTGATAGTTGTTTATCCGGAGGGTCCGACCGCTGTGCAAAAGTCAGGCCGTAATAGTCAGCAATTTGATGAGCGTCATAGCGCGATAACTTCATTAGCATATCGAGTTCTGGAGCGTTATCTCCTGGCGGCTCGCTGACTAAATAACAGCTGAGTTCAATATTATAGCGGGCCACAAAAGCCTGCAAAATTTGTGCGGCCAGATGGCTGTAGGGATCATTGATGTAGTGGAAATATTCGACTCTATGAGGCAAATTTTCCTTTACTCTTTTCTGCTCCTCCTTGATACGTCGTTTTTCCGTACCAGAGAAGCTGACATAATTTTTTAGCATCTGCGATGCTATCCAGCGTTTGTAAGCTGGTGGGTCCATGGTAGATACACCACCCTGCTCTTTAAATTGTGCCATTTATGACAACTCCCTCATATTATTTTAAACAGCCTTGCCAGATTTATACTTTAGTTTTGACTAACTCCCAGTGTTGGGTGAAGTGTTGCAACACCTCTTGCAACTGGCTACCAAGATCATCTTGGTCATTGCTATGTATAGCCTCAAGCATGACTTTAATACCAAGGCGCTTGTCGTCGGCAATATTAATCATAAATTCCGTATCAGAAAATGCGGCTTTTAATGCTGTGAGGAAGGCGGCTTTTATCGCTCTTTTTCTGAGTTCTGGTTTATATATTTTACCCACAGCGGTCACAGGGAGAACATCACAGATAGTCACATCGACCGGCGCGGCCGCTCGCTCGCTAATATGATCACGCGCGAAAATTTTCAATTCGTTTTCGCTGACGGTGGCTCCCTCTACTAATTGCACAAAGGCCACCGGAACCTCTCCTGAGTGGGTGTCAGGGCGACCTACAGCAGCTGCTACTTCAACCATAGGGTGAGCCGCGAGTGCGTCCTCGGTGACCAAAGGATCGATATTATGGCCGCCGCGAATGATCAAGTCCTTGGCGCGTCCCACCAGCCAGAGATAACCGTCTTCATCCAATCGGCCCATATCGCCACTATTAAATAGATCATTCTCGGGCCAAACAGCCAGATTGGCCTCTTGCTGTTTATAGCCGGGAAAAGTACTTATTCCTGAGTGCAGAATCGCGCCTATTTCGTTAGTCTCGCAATCTTTTATGATATTGCCACTATCATCAATATTGGCGATCCTAATTGTCTGATAGGGGATACGCATTCCCACTGATCCGATTTTGCGATCACCAAAAAAATAATGCGTCGTTGCCACGGCGATGGTCTCTGTCATGCCATAGCCCTCTATAATGTCAGCGCCAGTGCGCTGGGCAAAATTTTTCAGCAAGCTCACCGGCATGGGAGCCGCACCGCAGCCGCAATTTATAAGACTGGAGGTGTCAAAATCATCAATGGGTCTTTCCAGCAATGTGGCATAAATTGTGGGTACAGCTGCAAAGAAGGTGATCCTGTATTGCTCAATCAGGCGCCAGAAGTCTTCAATAAGTTGCGGGTTGCGAAAGCCATTAGCGCCAGCAAGAATGACTTCGCCAGCGCCCAGAATTGCATTTAAAGCGGTTACGAATGCTGCATTCACATGGAACAGAGGCAGGGTGCAGAGAATTTTGTCACAGTCGGAAAAACCATTGCTGGTTTTTCCTCGTGGCCCCGTTAGCTGCATTTGGCAGACATTAAGTACCTGCATGCGGTGTGTGTGTTGTGCAAGTTTAGGCGCTCCTGTGGTGCCCCCAGTGTGAAAATATGAGGCTATTTCATTTCCGATTATTGGTCGATCAAATATCAGTCGATCAGCCGGTTGTTGGCCTGTCATTTGATTCCAGCCCAGGCTACCCTGAGTGACATTTGCGCCAACCGTGATGATGGAATTGAGGCTTGGAACCGCTTCTTTCGCCAACATGGCTTTGCGCCAAAGCTCTTCGCCTCCCGGCTCTGTTGGTGCCAGAGTCACAAGGATTCGAGCATTTGCCGATTTGGCGATGCTAGCGATATGCTCAACTTCTAAATAGGGATTAATGGGGGCAGCGATACCCGCTATTTGTGCTCCCCAAAGGCCAAATAACAACTGCGGGACGTTAGGGAGCAAAAAAATCACTGATTGATCTGCTTGTAATCCCAGATCATAAAATAGATTGGCGGCCCGATTAACTTCCTGTTGGTATTGAAGATAGCTCCAGCGGATTGGGTTATCGGATGCGCTACCATTTGGTAGATAGGTTAGCGCTACTTCGTTGGGGAAGAACTTGCTCGTGAGCGCTAGCGCATCCCGAGGAGATTGGCAGGGGAATCGCTCGTCAGGCGGAATTTGCTCGATTTTTTCAATATCCTCGTTGTTGCGGAGGAATTCCGGATCACTTGTAAATCGACGTATAAAGTGCTCCCTAAGCTCAGTCCGGTTATTGGGCATTGTTGATCCTTAATCCATACATAAAGAGTAAACAGTATTTGCTAGCTGCATGAAACGCGAGCTCGGGTCACCAGTCTATAAAGATTTGGATATTAAATGATAAGATTCTGTTATTCTCAGGTAGCTAGGTAGCCCGATCATTCATGGGCATAGGGACTATTTTGATAAAAGATTTGAGCGGGTGACGCTAAATTTTATAAGACTAGCTGGTCAATGGCGACAGGCTAGTGTGCATTGGCCAAGGCTCAACAGCCAAGTGTATTAGTCTCAGTAATTTCTTTAAGGCCTCGGCAACTTTATGTAACTGGAGAATATTTTCTCGACATCGTCAATAACACCTAGACTTTCAGCTAGTAGAGTCTCGTTAAAATCCGGCATATTTTTAGTAGTGTCCAAACCAGCACTTCGTTTCATAGCAGCTTCATTGCCTGACCACAGCATGCAGGCTACCAAGCGTGGTAGTCGATCAATTTTTGGGTCCATCTTAAAATCTTGAGCCAGGTATTCTGCCAATAGATCTTCATAACCCGAATACACAACAAGCAGGTAATTATCATTTAATAGAGAAGAGGCGGAACGAACTTGTTCCTGCTTATAGGTTCCAATGCCGAGATCAGTAAGATATGAAACTGTATCCTCAATCCAGTGCCGCCAAATTGCGAAGGCGGAGTGACTTGGGAATTGCTCTTCAAACCTTTTTCTACAGTCTTGTACAACTATCTCAGCTGAGGCTATTGCAAGCTCTTCCTTGGTTTTGAAATGTTTATAAAGTGTCTGTACATGCACACCAGCATGGCTGGCAACATCGTTGAGGGTGGTACTCATGTGGCCATTGCGAGAAAAGAGGGTTGCTGCTGCCACTACCAGTTTTTCGCGATTCAGGTTTTTCTTGTGGGTACGTTTCGGGTATTGAACCGGCATAATAACAGTCTCTTTAAGGTGTAAGGTAATCTCAGATATAACCAAAAGTCTTCCGGTCAGATCTTAGTTTCAGTTCTTTTTTGCTCTTCTTAATGACTTTTAGCTGTGAGTCGTGGTTTTTACTAGTCGCAATAAAAACTATCAATCTACCATTTTACTAGCTTTGGTTGTCGATGGGAAACATGCGCATTAGAGGACAAATCAGCATAGATAATTGTCTATTTTTTATATATAGTCAACTATACTCATGTGAAAAACACACCCCTTTTAAAAATGGTCGTGCCCTTGCCCAAAAATCATAATGAATCTGAATCTGTGCGAGCCGCTGATATAGGGTTTCTGCTACTCCTTACCTTGCTTAATGTTATTAGCTACATCGATCGCCAGATGATCGCCAGCTTTGCAAATTGGATTGTCCCTGAGTTAGGGCTGAGCAATTTTGAGTTTGGTTTGGTGACTGGAATCGCGTTCCTATTTTTTTACGCAATCGGTGGCCTGTTTATGGGTGTAGTTGCCGATCGGGTTAATCGTACTCGCCTTATAGCTTTTGGCCTTGGTCTGTGGAGTCTTCTCACTATAGTTTCTGGTGCAGCAAAGAGTTTGGCCACGTTAGTAGTGCCGCGTATGTTTATCGGTGTTGGGGAATCCATACTAACACCAGCTTCGCTTTCATTGTTGGGCGATAGGTTTCCGGTCAGATGGCAAGGTTTGGTGGTGGGTATTTATGGAATGGGCGTGTCCATCGGCTTAGCGGCTAGTTTATTTATTGTTGCTTATGCGGAGCCCTGGTTAGGTTGGAGAGGGTGCTTTTATGCTCTGGGCAGCGTTGGTTTACTGCTGGCCTTATTCATGCTTTTTCTCAAAGAGACGCCCAGAAAAGTTATTGTTTCAGAGTCAACCGCTTTACATCAGGGTTATTCCTTTAAGGCAACGGTGAGTTCTTTACGGGAGTTATTGATTGCATCTCCTTCATTGGCTGCAACAATTACAGGCTCAATGCTGTTCAGTTTGATTCTTGGTGCCTCTGGCTTTGAGCAGCTGTGGTTGGTACAAGAACGAGGATTTGATAGAACTGAAATTGCTGCGACCACTGCATGGATTTCAATATTTGCAGGAATTCTAGGGAGTTTGTTTGGTGGTTATGGGGGTGATTTATTTCTGCGATGGACCGGGATTGGCAGGCCATATTTTTTGGCTCTCATAATGATCTGTCTTGCGCCAATGGCTCTAACCTATCGCATGGTTGATCCGGATAGTCTGTGGTTTTGGGTGGGCATATTTGTTATGTACTTTCAACTGGGTTGTTTCTATGCCCCAGCATTTGCCACTATTCAAGAATTGGTTCCAGCTAACAAAAGGGCTACGGTGGTTGGATTTGTTGTACTAATGATCCAGCTGGCAGGCGTTGGTGTGGGCAATACAACTGCTGGACTTATGATTGACAAACTTCTGCAAGCGGGCGTTGCAGAGCCATATTCGGTCACGCTAATCATTTATACGCTAATTTCATTGTTATCTATTCCATTGTTTGTATTTGCCGGTCGCCGTATTAAGCGGGACAAGCAGGCGCTCCGAAAACTATAAGTTACCTGTTGATAGATAAAATAAACTGTTGCGTTTAATACAAATCAGTGCCTATACTTAGATATACATAACTATACCGAAGTGGTCATCCAGTCATTAAAATTAAAAACTGGTTTTATTAAGAAGAGGGGAAATATCATGAAAAATAATTTAAAAAGTCGTCCTTGCGCTCTGTTCTCGGCCTTGAGTCTGTTGATACCAGCCGCTGCTATTAGCGCTGATCTTGAGGAAATAGTTGTTACAGGTCTCAAGCGTGAGTCAACGGTAATGGAAACACCCAGTGCAATTACTGCCCTGAGTGCAAGCGATCTTGCAGCAAAAGGTCTCAGCGATATCAGGCAGATTCAATATGCTGTGCCGAGCTTACATTTTGGCGAATCTTACAACAATCGTAATATCTCAATTAGAGGCATAGGCGGGTTTCTGGAGCAGCCGGGCGTCATTACCAGTATCAATGGCGTGACACAAGCCAATGATGCGAGCTCTCAGTTAGGTCAGTTGGATCTTGATCGAGTTGAGGTGCTTAGAGGGCCGCAAGGTACTTTATATGGTCGCAATGCAGTTGGCGGAGCGGTGAATTTCATTGCGGCCAGCCCAACTGATGAGATGTATGGCAAGGTCATGGTCGGTTTAGCGGATTTTGATCAAACTTCTGCTGAAATCGTTCTCAGTGGTCCAGTTTCAGATTCAGTCGGCGTTCGTTTGGCCGCGAGTCATGTCGATGCCGGCGAGGGCTGGGTTGAAAACCTGATGCCGGGTAACGATGACCTGATGAAGGGCGAAAAAACCAATGTCCGGCTCATTCTAACAGCGCAGCTAAGTGATGCTCTCGATGCGGAGCTAATGCTTGGTCGCAGTGAACAGAGCGGTCGATGGACCCATTGGGCGATGATTAAAGAGGATATAGCGTTTGGTGTTGTAACTTTTTTGCCCGCAGTAAGCGTGAGAGATAATCCTGAGGGTGACCCCATTTTATTTACCGAAGAGCCACACAAGGTCTATATGCGTGGGCCGACTAATACAGATCGTGAACTAGATATCTATAGCTTGACGCTTAACTGGGATCTAGAGGATTTTTCTGTTAAATCAATCACCTCAAAGCAAGATTGGAGCAATGCCGAGCAAACGCCTGCGGATTCGACGAGCAGCGGCATTCTGATGAGATCATCTGAGGGAACTAACAAGACATTTTCGCAAGAAATCAACCTATCGGGCCAAACTGACAAGCTCAACTGGATGGTAGGTGGTTTTTATATGGATGATGAGCGCACTGATATGCTAGATATACAGTTCCAAGAGAATATTGCTTTTGGATTTGCACCTTTCTTCAACAATAGTCGGCCCCTTTATGAAAACGAAGTGACCGCAGTGTTTGCAGATGCCACGTATTCAGTCTCCGAAGATATCCGCTTGGGTTTAGGTGTGCGTGATACGACAGAGAAGAAAATACATAGTACCTTTGCCGCTGGTTTTATGCCTTTTTGTGGTGGGGCCGAACCGTTCATTCAAGAATGGGAAGACTCATCTACGACTATGAGGGCCTCTGCAGAGTACGACACGTCAGAAAACGGAATGATGTATGTTTCCTATTCTGAGGGTTTTAAGGCGGGTGGCGCTAATAACGGTGACTGCAACGATCCATATAATCCGGAAACCGTAGAGGCCTCAGAAATAGGTTATAAGGCAACTCTTTCAGGCGGTTCAACAACGCTCAGAGCGGCGGCCTTCCAATATGACTATTCTGATTTTCAAATTTTGCAAGTCAAGGATTTTGCTGCGAACTATCTTAACGCAGATGATGCTGAAATAACTGGGATGGAGCTTGAGTTAACTTCAGTTCTTAATGACCACTGGATGGTTAATGCAGGGTTAACGTTGCTCGATACCGAGTATGGTGAGTTCTTGCAGGAGGACTTGTCTGTCTTTAATGGTGTGAAAGTTCAGATAGCTGGTAATCCTCTGAATAATGCCCCTGAAACCAGTATTATTTTGGGCGTTACCTACGACACAATACTTAGTTCAGGCTCTAAGTTGTCTCTCAGCTTGGATGGAGCTTATCGTTCACGAGTCTACTTTAGAGAGTTCAACAATGTAGATGACTCACAAGAGGGCTATACCATTGTTAACTTCAATGCCAATTGGGTGAGTGCTAATGAAGACTATGCGGCACGCTTCTTCGTTAGTAACCTTACGGATGAAGCTCATGTAACTGGTATGTATGCGCTGCAAACTACCTATGGGCGTCAGGGAACCTGGAACATGCCACGCCAGGCAGGCTTTGAGATAACCAAGTTCTTCGGGGTACGCTAACCGAGTGGGGCTCAGGCAGAGCTATTTAAAAGCTGTGTCTGAGCCTGCTTTCTCTTTGGGCTTCTGTGTACATATTTGGTCTGCCGCTTCGGCTACTAGCCGTCATTGCGGCAGTGCCGATTTTGGTATCCCTGAATAAACTATCTGGCTGTTGAGCAGCTATCCAAGTATATTTAATGATGCCAACTGACAATAAGAATAATGCTATGGCTGAACTTGACGTTACATTGCCGGGAAGACTGGGTAATCCTGAGATGACGCTGTTCGATGACCCCAGACTAGATCCGCGAATTCTTGAGGCCTTTGCCTCTATGGTCCCGCCATCAGAAGATTTGTTGCCGCCAGCATTAAGTATTGATCCTAGCTATCAAGAGAGCCTGAATTTTGTTGGTTACATGCACAGGCTTATGTGCAGTCAATACGCCTCAGCTGAAGCTCAAATGCCGCTGTTCAGCAATATTAATTCTTCGCAAACGGTGATTCCTGGACCTGCTGGAAATGAAATTGATTTATTTATAGATAGACCGAATCACAGCCTAGAAAGTCTGCCATGTATTGTTCATTTGCACGGTGGCGGTATGTCATTTGATTCGGCTAAAAATCCCCATACAGTCAGATGGCGTAAATCGTTGGCCCAAATGGGTACAGTAGTTATTGGCGTTGAGTTTAGCAGCGAAACTCTTGGGACAGAGAATCAACCTTTCCCTAATGGACTGAACGACTGTGCTGCAGCGGTGCGCTGGGCTGAGGATAATAAGGATCAGCTAGGGATTTCCTCATTGATCGTTATTGGAGAATCTGGCGGCGGAAACTTGGCGGTAGCCACTGCTATAAAGGCAAATATCGAAGGTTGGATTGATGCTATTGACGGTGTCTATGCTATGGCACCCATGATCTTGGGGTTTTATGGAGGCACGCCTCCTAGCTTAATGTCGTGGCGGGAAAACCTAAATTATCAAGGTTCTCTAGAAATGATTCGGGCTATGACTAAGGTTTATGACCCATTGGATCAGCATGAGACCAATCCTATGGCCTGGCCTTTCCATGCAAATGAGGATTGTTTGCGGGGTCTACCTCCTCATATGATTCTCAATTATGAGTTAGACCTTATTAGAGATGATGGGATCACCTATACGCGTAACCTTCGAGCGGCTGGTGTTGAGGCAACATCGGTAACGGTGGCAGGGATCCACCATGTACCAGAGATAGCCATGCCGGATGCGGTGCCTGAATTAACCCGTGACACCATCGCCTCTATTGTTGCGTTTGCCAAGGGGTGCGTTAGTCGAAAAGTTTGATGGGTATGTTAAATATGTATGCTGATGATCTGGGCGACTATTGCCTTATCCATCAAATCGCTTTACTTATACTGCCTATTTAAATATAGTTAACTATATCGAAGTTTGCTGGAATATTTTAAAGGAATTCACATGATTAAATTTGTTGATCCCAGAGGGGTAGTTGCAACGCCGGAGCAATCCTATGAGCTGTCCCGAGATGTGCGGCTCAATGAGGGTGAGGGTATTACCGTGGCACTGCTTGCCAACGGTTTCCCTGACTCTGAACTGTTTACTAAAAAGGTGGGTCTGGCGCTTGAGAAGCGACTGCCTAAGGTGAAAACACTTTTTTGGAATAAACACAATGCGGGCGTTGCCGCCAATGATGAGATGCTCGATGAAATTTTCCCTGCGTGTGATGTTGCTGTAGCGGCATACGGACACTGAGGCAGCTGTACTACCGGCACCGTGCGTGACGGATATAACATTGCTCAGCGAGGATTTCCGGTGGTGTCTCTGATTACTGAAGATTTCTGGGATCAGGGCCAGTTTGTCGCCAAATCACTGGGTATGCCAAATGTTCCCAGGGTTAAGTTGCCACATCCTGTGGCTGGTTTGGGAGAGGCAAAAATCGAGATTATAGCAGCGAGTATTATTGAGGAAATATTGGATAGTTTTGCCAATGAGTGATTTTCTAGAAGCCGACAACGAAGAGACCGCTCTCGAACAACTTCATGATATGAATTGTACGGATGGATTGCCCGTTGTTATTCCCACTCCTGAGCGCGTTACCAGATGCATTCTGGCCAGCGGTTTAGATGGAGATATGGTGCTTGGTGAATTAGGTCCGGGTATGGGTATTGCTACGGTGGAAAAAGTTGCAACTGCGGCGGTTATGGCAGGGTGTAAGTCCGATTATATGCCGCTGGTTATTGCTGCAGTAAAAGCCGCGGCCAAACCGGAGTTTGACCTCTCCGAGTTGCAGGCAACGACCCACTGCACGGCGCCACTGATTATTGTTAATGGTCCGGCTCGTAATACCTGTGGTCCTGTTGCATCGGGCTATGGAGCACTGGGTCCGGGACACCGAGCCAATGCCAGTATTGGCCGAGCGCTCAGGCTTTGCCTGATTAATATTGGCGGCGGAAGGCCAGGAATTTCAGATATGGCCATTCATGGCCATCCTGGAAAGTTCACTTATTGTCTGGCAGAGGCGGAAGAGGAATCACCCTTTCCGCCCATGCATACCAGCCTGGGTTTCGATGAATCCGATAGTGTTGTCACTCTTTTGGGTTGTGAAGCTCCCCACTCCTGTCTTTATAGCGACAATGCAGATGACCCTGAGGATGCTGAAAAGCTACTGTTTATTCTATCCGTCGGACTGACCAATATCGCTACCAATAACGCTGTTTTTGCCTCGGGAATGGCGCTGGTTTGTCTAGGCCCCAAGCACGCAAATGTTTTGGCTAGATCTGGTCACAGTAGAGAGTCGATACAGCAGAGATTATGGGAGATGACACATCTTTCCAGAGCTAATCATATTCGTTACGGCGGTGAATTTGGCAATCATTTTAAAGATGACCCTGAGGGCACCTATTGCGCCTTTCAGAAGCCGCAAAATATTCTGGTGATGGTCGCCGGAGGTATAGGGCTATATTCCATGGTGATGCCAAACTGGGGCGGAGCAGGCAACCAGAATTCCGCAGTCAGTGTGCCGGTCGAAAGTGATTTCTTCTGTGCCATCCCTGGATTGGGGGGCGCCTAGCGTCCCATATAATTTTAAATTTGGTTTTGAAAACTTCAATCTAAACCGCAGTGATTAGGGAAATTTTGATGGATCCAATTACATTGTATGGAGGCGCATTTTCTCTCTATACGGGGCGAGCACGCAGCTATTTAATAAAATCTAAAATCGATTATAGAGAAGAGCCGCACTCCTCAGCGTACTTTTACGACGTTGTTCTACCAAAGGCTGGCGGTCGGCGGGGGATCCCCACTATCGAATTCCCCAATGGTGATGTTATCCGTGATGGTGTTGCGATAATAGATCACTATGAGAGTAAAAATGGCGGACAATTTTCTCCCGAAACACCAAGGCAACGAATATTGAGCTTGCTATTTGATGTGATCGGCGCTGAGGGCATGTTGCGGCCGTGCATGCATTATCGATTTAATCAGGGTGAAGAGGAGGGCGAGTTTCTGTCCTTTCATTTTTCTACCGTCTATCCCGAAAAAAATGGTGCTAAAGACAGAATCGCTTTTATTAAAAGTACAGTTTTGCCCGCTTGGGGAGTGCGGCCCAACACCAAAGAACTCATTGAATCCATGCATTTGAAGACATTAAAAATATTGAATGCGCATTTCTCAATATATCCCTATCTGTTTGGAAATAAACCCAGTATCGGTGATTTTGGCATGATAGCCCCTCTTTATGGCCATCTCGGTCGAGATCCTGTGCCGCTTTCACTCATGCAAATAAATGCACCGAGATTATTCCGCTGGGTTGAGAGAATGAATAGATCGGAGCCGGATATTGGTGAATTTGCAGATAAAAGTACCAACTATCTCGCTAATGATGAGATTCCTGAAACGCTTATTGATGTACTTAAGCACTTCGCGATAGATTTTATTCCAGAAAGTGTGGCGGCTTATGACTGTGTAAGTCACTGGCTAGAGGAAAATAAAGATTTACCCGTTGGCACTGTGGCCGAGCGCGAGGTTGGCAGCTGCACGTTTGAGATTGATGGTGTCGAGATTAATGCGGTCGCTCAGCCATTTCGTTTTTATTTACTGCAACGCCTGCATAAGGAGTTTGATAGTTTGAGTGAGGCGGACAGGGCAGATGTGCAGCAACTTCTAAAAGATTGTCATATGGAAGAGGTGCTCAACTTAAGGTTATCTCGTGAAATGGGCAGAGCGAATAATCTGGAAGTCTGGATTTAATGCAAAATCCAGATAATACAGGTAGCCAGCGGCTCAAGCATAAATCTGCTTTGATTACCGGTGCCAGTCGAGGCATTGGTTATGCAATTGCCAAATCTTTTGCCAGTCAGGGGGCAAATTTAGTTCTCAGTGCTTTTAATGAAGCTGGGCTTGTGAAAGTCAAGACCGAGCTTGATATCTATGGCGTAGATATCTCCTATATGGCCGCTGATATTAGCTCGCCAGATTCAATAGAGGCGTTATTTGCCTTTGCCGTAGATTGTCATCCAGACCTAGATGTGCTGGTCAACAATGCTGGCATTCATATTGCGAAACCTTTTACAGACCACGGTATAGACGAGTTTGATCACCTGATGAAGACTAATGTCTACTCGGTTTTTCAGCTTACTCAGCACGCGATAAGACATATGCAGAAACTGGGTCGAGGTAAAGTCGTTAATGTGGCCTCTATAGCTGGTCTGCGCGCGAGCATGAATTCGGCAGCCTATAACACTTCAAAGCATGCAGTCGTAGGACTCACCCGCTGTGTGGCTCTGGAAAATGCAAAAAATGGTATCAACGTAAATGCAATCTGTCCCGGAGTTGTTGAGACTGATCTGATTAAAGGCGTCGAGCAGAGTATGGATGAAGCGGGCATGCCGCCCGAGGAATTTCGCCAGCGAATTATCTCGCAAATACCCATCGGGAGGATGTTGCGGCCAGACGAAGTAGCCAATATTGCCCTGTTTCTTGCCAGCAGTGAGTCCGATGGAATGAGCGGTGAGACTATCACCATCTAGCTTCAATTCACCCAATCAAAGAGTACAGTGAGTTATAAGTGACTGCACAGAACAATATTAAAAATTCGCCCTTTCAGGACCTGCTTATTGTTGATATTGGAGGCACGGTTGCCACGGGCTATGCCGGCAAGCTATTTGCTGACTATGGTGCGAGAGTGGTCAATGTCGAACCACCGCAGGGGTTTACTACTCGCCAGGTTAAGCCCTTTTTAAATAATGGCAACAGTGCTATTCATGCCTATCTCCATGCCAATAAAGAGAGTGTATCCTGCGATGATCTGCTGACAGGCCATCCAGCCATTGCCGCCGCCGATTTGGTGCTGCTGGACATAGCGACTTTACCTTCATCCTTATCAGTCGATGATTTTGATACTAATGTCTGCGCTATTAGTTGGTATGGATTGAATGGACCCTATGCCAGTTTTAAGGGTTCCGACGCATCGATTTATGCACTCACTGGCCTGATGCAGGGTTTAGGCGAATCTCAAGGGCCACCTATTATTCCCACGGGCTATCAGCCGCAAATTGTAGGTGGCGTAAGTGCTTTTAATGGTGCGGCAGGCTATCTATTGGGTCAGCACCTTGAGGGCGATAATAAGTCCACCGTCTTTTGTCTTGATGCCTCAATCTTGGAGGCCAATATGTGCCTTACCGAGATTGGTGCGACCATGAGTTTTAATCAGGAGCCCCTGCCGCAGAGAATGGGAATTAACCGATTTGCTCCGACGTATCCACTGGGGATATGGCCATGCAAGGACGGCTGGTTAGGCGTGACTGTGTTAAATCCTGCGCAATGGTTTGCTTTTTGTGAATTATTAGGTCTGGATGATTTAGCCGCCGAACCCAAGTATCAGAATAGCATGGCTAGGTTAAATGATGTAGATATATTGGAGCCGCGTTTTCTTCAGGCCCTGTCGCAGTATAGTGCCGAAGATTTGTTCTATAGAGGGCAGGGTATGCGCATCCCCCTTGCGCGGGTGCCAACTATGGAAGAGCTGTTGACTGTTGACCAATATGTGCAGCGTCAGGCTTTTAGTGAGTACAGTTGCGATGGTGAAACCTTTCAGGCGCCTTCCTGCCCATTTAGACTCTTGCAGACACCGCCTTGCTTTGGTGGAGACACAGCCCAACTGGGCGCTGATAATCAACATTGGAATGCAGAGAGTCTATCAGTCAAAAATTCACCCGACTTGACTCAAGGTGAGGCCAGTGAAGAGCAGGGAGTCAGTATCTCCCAAGCGCCTCTTGAGGGCCTTACCATTGTCGATCTTTCGATGGGCTGGGCTGGGCCACTGGCGACACGTAATCTGGCTGATTTGGGCGCCACTGTAATTAAAATTGAAAGCTGTACCCGTTTTGACTGGTTTCGCAGCTGGGAGGCAAGTCAAGAATGGATAGACAATAATGGCGCTGAGAAAGAGGTGCGTTTTATTAGTCTTAATCGCAATAAGCTTGATGTTACCCTAGACTTTGAATCCAAAGCTGGCAGGGATTTACTACTGCGATTAGTGGCTAATTCAGACGCAGTAATTGAAAACTACTCTGGCGGTGTGCTACCGAAACTTAAGCTGGATTACCCAGTGCTCAGAGAGGTTAATCCCGAGTTGGTCATGGTATCTATGCCCGCTTTCGGTGGTACAGGGCCCTGGGCTAAATTTCGCGCCTATGGCTCTACCGTAGAGCAGTCGGCCGGGTTGCCTCACTTACAGGGAAGCGAGCACCAACCACCGACCATGCTGCATGTTGCCTTCGGTGATGCGATCGCTGGTCTGTATGGCAGCGCTGCGCTTCTCACGGCTCTTTTTCATAAAAAGAAAACCGGTCAGGGCCAATTTGTGGACCTTAGTCAGGTCGAATGCCTGTTGCCCCATGCGGTGCATGGTGTGGTGCATCAATCGATTAATAATGAGCCACCAAAGCGTCAGGGAAGTTTCCATCCAGATTATTTTATTCATGCTGTCTTTGCCTGCGAGGGCGACGAGCAATGGATATTGATTCAAGTGGAAACTGAACGGCAGTGGAATTTAGCCGTCGAGAAAATTCCGATGCTCCAGCAGTTTGATAAACTAAGCCCAGAGCAACGGCGAGCAAATTTTGAAAATATACAGCAGTCTTTGACTGACTGGACCGCGACCCAGCAGGCCAGGGAG
>MDTG01394678.1_pt1 | contig 17881 bp, 17 predicted proteins | sample 811421 | NCBI WGS metagenome assembly MDTG01 (sample SAMN05326645, study PRJNA326480) | marine metagenome | isolation source: seawater | place: Pacific Ocean: South East | collected 2011 | reverse complement strand
GGGGACACATGAAATGCGAAAATTTAAATCGGTTAACGAACTAGTTAACACATTAAAACCAGATTATCCCGTATATTGTATACGGACTGAAGAAATTAAAAAATCTATAAAATTTTTTAAAGATAATTTTCCGGGAAGAATTCTGTACGCTGTTAAAACTAATCCTCATGAAAAAGTAATTAAGCAAATTATAGCAAACGGAGTAAAAGATTTTGACGTTGCTTCTCTAAATGAAATTAAACTTATAAGAAAAATTAATTCAGAAGTTAAGCTTCATTTCATGCACACAGTTAAGAGTAAAGAAAGCATCTCATCTGCTTATTTTGATTATGGTGTAAAAAGTTTTTCACTAGATAATAAAGATGAACTAAGAAAAATTCTTGATGCAACTAAAAGAGCTAAAGATTTAAAATTGTTTGTTAGAATAGCTATCTCAAACGAACATGCTGAAATAGATTTATCAAGAAAATTTGGTGCGTTACCATCAGAGGCTTTGGGACTTGTTAGATTATGCAAAGAACATTCCAAAAAATTAGGAATTAGTTTTCATGTTGGGTCTCAATGTATGGAAAAAATTTCATACTCAAAAGGAATAAGAGAAATAAAGAATATAATTAAAAAAACAAAAATTATTCCAGACATAATAAATGTTGGAGGAGGTTTTCCAGCTGTTTATCCTGATCTTAAACCTGAGCCTTTAAAAAATTATATGGATGAAATTAAGAAAGCTCTAAATAACCTAAAATTAAATAAAATTCCTGAAATTATATGTGAACCAGGCAGAGCTATAGTTGCGGAGAGCGGCTCTGCAATTGTGAAAGTGGTTCTACGAAAAAAACAAAATCTTTACTTGAACGATGGAACTTATGGTTCTTTATTTGATGCTGGCGTTCCGAATTTTATTTTTCCAACTAAAATGATAACAGATGGAAGAATACAATCAAAAAAACTAACTTCATTCAGCTTTTTCGGGCCAACTTGTGATAGTTTAGACTATATGAAGGGACCTTTTCTGTTACCAAATAATATTAAAGAAGGAGATTACATTGAATTAGGACAACTTGGTGCATATGGTTTAACATTCAGGACTAATTTTAATGGTTTTTATTCTAACGAAATATTTGAAGTAAATGACAAACCAATTATGACTATTCACGAAGAATCAAACGACAAAGTTGATTCTTTAGTAGCTTAATGGTCAAGAATAATAGTCCAAAAATTGGACATAACAAAAAGTCTCTTCTCAATAATCCCGTAGAACATATTGATATAAAATCATTCGATGCTAGAAAAATCATTGATGGAATGAGCAAAATGTCTTTTACATCAAGGGACACCGCGAGAGCAGCTGGTATCTATAATGAAATGTTAGCAGATAAAAATTGCTCTATTTTCTTAACTTTAGCTGGCTCAACTTCGGCGGGAGGATGCATGAATTTATATACTGAATTGGTTAAAAATAATATGGTTGATGCAATCGTAGCTACAGGAGCATCTATTATTGATATGGATTTTTTTGAAGCCTTGGGTTTTAAACATTATCAAGGTTCTCAATTTCAAGACGATACAGAACTTCGAAAAAATTATATAGATAGGATATACGATACTTATATAGATGAAGAAGAGCTACAAGCTTGTGATCAAAAAATTTGTGACATAGCAAATAAATTAAAACCAAAAGCTTATACTTCGCGAGAATTTATCAATGAATTAGGAAAATATTTAAAATCAAACAGTAAGAAAAAAGGTTCCTTAATTGAAACTGCATATGATAATAATGTTCCAATTTTTTGTCCTGCTTTTACTGACAGTTCTGCCGGATTTGGCTTAGTTATGCATCAAGAACAGAATCCAAATAATCATATAACGATAGACTCGATTCGTGAATTCAGAGAGCTAACTGAAATAAAATTACGATCCAAACAATCAGGTTTACTCATGATAGGGGGTGGTGTGCCTAAAAATTTTATTCAAGACACTGTTGTTTGTGCAGAATTACTAGGGAAAAAGGTTGATATGCACAAATACGCTATTCAAATAACTGTTGCAGACACTAGAGATGGGGCTTGTAGCAGTTCAACATTAAAAGAAGCTAGTTCGTGGGGTAAAGTTGATGTTACAAAAGAACAGATGGTTTTCGCTGAAGCAACTAGCGTCCTTCCATTAATTGCTAGCGACGCTTACCATCGTAAAAATTGGCAAAAAAGGGAAAAAAGAAATTTTTCTAAAATTTTTAATTCATAAATGGATTATCTAAGTCAAAAAAAAGGTTTTCTAGGTTATGACGCAATTCATAATTTAGATCCAAAAGTAATAATTGTTCCATTCGGGCTTGAAAAAACGGTAAGCTACGGTGGTGGCACAAAAAATGGACCTAAAGAAATTATTAAAGCATCTCATCAAGTAGAGTTATTTGACGAAGAATTAAATAAAGAACCATATAAAGATATAGGTATTAAAACTTTAAAACCTTTCGCTATCAAAAAAGACATTGGTCAAGCTTTAAATCAATTATCAAAGATAAATAAAAAAATAATTGAAAGTAATAAATTTCCACTAGTATTTGGAGGAGAACACTCTATTACACCAGGTTCAATCGAACCTATTGTAAATAAATATGATAATATTACCCTTTTGCATTTTGATGCACACGCAGATTTAAGAGAAAGCTACCAAGGTGAAAAGTTTTCACATGCATCGGCAATAAAAAGATGTTTAGATTTTAAAAATGTTAGCGTTGTATCATTTGGTATAAGAAATTTGTCTAAAGCAGAGATGGATTTCTATAAAGAGAATAGAGATAGAATTGAAATTTTTTGGGGTAAAGATAAGAAAAATTGGGATTTAGCAAAAATTGACCAATTTTTTAAAAATAAAACAGTTTACATTACATTCGATGTTGATGGTTTTGACGCAAGTATAATGCCTGCTACTGGAACACCTGAGCCAGGTGGTTTACTTTGGGAAGATGTTTTGCCAATTATAAAAAGAGTTTGTCAAATTTCCAATGTTGTTGGCGCAGATATTAATGAATTAGCACCCATAAAAAATTTTGACTCTTATAATTTTCTTGTTGCAAAACTTGCCTATAAAATTTTAGCTTATACATTTGAGTTTAAAAGTTAGTTAAACTCTCTATACTCCAAGAAATTATAATTAAAGCGCCCCCCAAGTCACTGTTTCTTCTAAATAAAAGTTTAGCATTTTGTCTTTCTAATAATGTTTTACCTAGAAAAGTTCCTAGTCCAAGACCTGAATTCGAGCTTAACTCTCTAGATTTTGATTTTATGTATGGTTCTCCAATTTTTTTAAAGATATCCTCAGGAATACCTGGGCCATCGTCCTTAATTTTTATTTCAATCATTTTTTGATTACTTGTAAGAATAATCTTTACTTTACTTTTAGAAAATTTTACAGCATTACCAATAAAATTTCTTAATCCATAAATAATCTCGGGCGTTCTTTGTATAGAAATTTTGTTTTCATCTTTGTCTGCAGTAAGTTCTATTTTTTTCGAAGAGGTTTCTTTAAATGAATTAATAATTTCTTCAAGCAAATCTTCAAATTTAATAGAACTTAGAAAAATATCTTCCTCTATTTGTTTTTTTGATATTTGTTTTAATATTTCACTACATCTTTTTGTTTGACTAATAAGTAAATCTATATCTTTTGATATTTCTTTATTGTCACCAATCTCTTTTTTCAATTCTTTCGCCACAACTGTAATAGTAGCAAGTGGCGTTCCTAAAGAATGCGCCGCTGCTGCGGCTTGACCTCCTAGTGACTCTAGTTCATACTCTTTTGAAATAACTTCTTGCAGTTTATTTAATGCTTCAGATCTTTTTTTTGTTTCGCCAGCAAATCTAATACCAAAATAACTTAAAAATATTAATCCAATAAAAATAGAAATTATAATTCCAATCTTATAAAAGTTTGGGAAATGAAGTAAATTCATATCCTCACCAGGTAATGGTAAATAAAAAAAAGAAATTATTAATAAAAGTAAAGATGTGACAAATCCTAATATTATAGTAGTTCCCATGCTCAAAAAAGTTGAAGAAACTATCGTTGGGATAATAAGAAATAAACAAAATGGATTAAATATTCCACCTGTCAAATAAAGTAATATACTTAATTGAATTAGATCGTAGACTAAAAATATTAAAGCGTATGAGTCCTTTAACTGATTAATTTTTATTCCAAACTGAAGATAAATATTTGTTAATAAACCAATAAAAATTACTACGTAACTTGATTTAATTGGGAAGGGCAATTCTAAATAAAAATAGACTATATTTATTGCAAAAAACTGCCCGAAAATAGCAATATATCTTAAGATTGTGAGGGTGTTTTTATCTAAATTAAGGTTCTCTTTTGTTCTAAAGAGAGTTGAAAAATCCATAATCGAATTAAATGTCTAAATTTGTGACATCTAAAGCATTATTAGTAATAAAGTCCTTTCTTGGAGCAACCTCATCACCCATCAATATTTTGATCATTTTCTGATCTTCCTTAGATTTTTCCTTAGTTCCTTTTGAATACTGAACTCTGAGCATAGTTCTGTTATCAGGATTTAAAGTAGTTTCCCAAAGTTCTTCCGGGTTCATTTCTCCTAAACCCTTAAATCGCTGAATAGATAATTTTTCTTTTTGTTCTTGAATAAGTTTTTTATAATCTGCAGATCCTTTTTTAATCTTTTTATTTAAATTTCCAACTTCTAAAATGTACTCCTCTAGTGCTTTTTCATTTTTTATATAAATACTTTTATTGGCTTTTGTAACTTTAAATAATGGAGGTTGAGCGAGATATATGTGTCCATTTTCGATTAATTGGTTGAATGGAAAATTATTAAAAAATGTTAATAAAAGAGTTCTTATATGAGATCCATCTACATCAGCGTCAGTCATTATTACAATTTTATCGTATCTTAAGTTTTCAATATTAAAATCTTTTGATCCTGTGCCTAATGCGTTTATTAGTGTAACAATTTCATTAGAGGACATCATTTTAGATAAAGCTTTTGTAGCTTGATCCTGGCCATTTGATTTACCATTTATATATGTATTTAAAATTTTTCCTCTTAGGGGCAGTACAGCTTGGTATTCTCTTACCCTTCCTTGTTTTGCTGATCCTCCAGCTGAGTCTCCCTCTACTATAAAAAGTTCCGTACCCTCTCTTTTTTGTATCTGACAGTCAGCCAGCTTACCAGGTAAACCCGACAACTCAAAAGTTCCTTTTCGTCTTACACTATCACGTGCTTTTCTTGCCACATCTCTAGCCATAGCTGCTTGCGTAATCTTTTCTATAACAACTTTTGATATTGAAGGATTTTGATCAAACCATGTTGAAACCTTTTCACTAATAACGTGTTCAACTATATTTCTAATTTCGGATGAAACTAATTTATCTTTGGTTTGAGAAGAAAATTTTGGGTCTGGCATCTTTATGGAAAGAACTGCTGTCAATCCTTCCTTTATGTCTTCGCCAGATAATGTGATTTTATTTTTTTTATTATTTTTATCTCCAGTATACTTGTTTATTACTCTCGTGAGAGCGGTTCTAAAGCCAAGCAAGTGTGTTCCACCATCTTTCTGTGGTATATTATTTGTGAATGGCAGTACTTCCTCTGAATAACCAGCATTCCATTCAAAAGAACACTCAACAACAACATTGTTTTTTGTAGCGGTCACATAAACAGGATTTTTAAAGACCTCTTTTTCATTTTTATTAATTAATAATGGTTTCTTAATATTTATATGTTTAACAAATTCTATTATTCCGCCATCATACTTATGTAAAAATTCCTTTGATTTTTTAGAAGTATTATCAACTAACTTAATAGCAACACCTTTATTCAAAAAAGCCAATTCTCTCATCCTTTTTTCTAAAGTGGTTGCACTAAATTTAGTAGCAGAAAAGATTTCTTTAGATGGTGAAAATGTTATCCGTGTTCCTTTTTTTTTGTTTTTCCTATCTTTTTAAGTGGCTTTATTGAGTTCCCATTTTGAAATTTTATTTCATATTCATTTCCATCTCTAAAAATATTAAGGTAAAGTTTTTCTGAAAGTGCGTTTACAACAGAAACTCCTACTCCATGAAGTCCGCCAGATACTTTATAAGAGTCATGGTCAAATTTTCCACCAGCGTGCAATTGTGTCATGATAACTTCAGCTGCAGACATTTTTTCGCCTTTATGCATATCTACTGGGATTCCTCGTCCATCATCCTCAACTGTAATACTATTATCCGGATTAATTAAAACTGATATATTTTTACAATAACCTGCTAAAGCTTCATCAATAGAATTGTCTACAACCTCAAATACCATATGATGCAAGCCAGAGCCATCGTCGGTATCTCCAATGTACATTCCTGGTCTTTTTCTTACGGCATCAAGACCTTTAAGGACTTTAATTGAGTCAGCACCATAGGAAGGTGTTTTTTTTAGCTCTGAACTTTTTGACATTATTTTTAAGATTTAAATAAGTATATCACTTTTTTTGTTGAATATAAAATGAGCCATGATCAAAATGACTTAAAACTATTTAGTATCAACAATAATAGAGCTAAAAATAAAAAATAATTTAAAAATCAAAAAAAACTAGATTTTCATTGGCATTATAACGTAATAACTATTTTTATCAGATACATCCTCAATTAAAACTGGAGAAACTGAGTCTTTAAAATTAATTTTTAAATTTTTGTCTTCAACTTCAGATGCAATATCAATTAAATACTTAGAATTAAAACTTATATTAAGATTTTCTGAATTAAATTTAGCTTTAATTTTTTCATTTCCATCGCCAGAATTTGCACTATTTACAGAAAGTTGGACATTGTCTTTGTTAACAACTAATTTTACACCCTCTTTTCTATCAAGAGATACACTTGCAACTCTCTCGATTGAACTTATGAAATCATCTGAAGAGACTAGTAGAGTTTTATCGTTAGCGGATGGGACAACTTTTTTATAGTCCGGAAACTTGCCATCTATTACTTTTGAAATAAGCTTAATTTTACCTAAAGTAAATTTTATTCTATTATCTCCTGTTTGCATTGAAAGTTGATCAGTGCTTTCTGTTAAAAGAGAGCATAATTGAAAGACGGTTTTTCTAGGTAAGATTAAAGAAGAAAAATTACTTGAATTTTCAATTTCTAAACTACTCGACGACAATCGGTGACTATCTGTAGCAACACCAGTTAAAAAGCTTCTACCATGCGCCTCCGTGATGTGAAGAAAAACTCCATTTAAATAATGCCTTGTATCATCATTAGAAATAGAAATTTTTGTTTTATTTAAAAGTTTTAAAAATCTTTGATTATTTAAATTTATTTCATGGCCTTCAAATTCATCTGCGAAAGAAGGAAAATTATCAATAGGTAAGCATAAAAGATTAAAATCTGCGTTATCACTTTTTAAACTTAACTTATTTTCTGATTTTAAATCAAAATTTAATTCTGAGTTGGATGAGATTTTTCTTAATATATCATAAAGTATCGCCGCTGACGTAGTTGTACTACCCTCATTAATAATTTTTATATCTGTAATTTCGTCATAAAAAATTATATCTAGGTCTGTTGCAACAATCGATAATTTTTTATCTTTTAATTGTAATAAAACATTCGAAAGTATTGGTAATGTATTTTTTTTTTCAACAACGCCTTGAACAAAATTTAAAGATTTTAATAAAATGTCTCTTTTTACAACGAATTGCATTTAGTTATTGTTCTAATAATAAACTTTTAATCTGACTTATATTTCTTTTCATTTCATCATCTTGTTCAGATAATCTAGTAATAGTTTTTACTGCATGTATTACAGTTGTGTGATCACGATTAGCAAATCTTCTTCCAATTTCAGGTAGTGATCTAGCTGTCATTTTTTTTGCTAAATACATAGCAATCTGCCTTGGTCTAGCTAATGGTCTAGATCTTCTCTGGGAAAGCATTTCGCTTAAGCCAATATTAAAATAATTTGAAACAACATTTTGTATTTTATCTACTGTTATTACCCTAATTTGGCTAAAAACATCTTTTAAAATACTTTTGCAATCATTTATACTTAAATTTTTATTATGTACCCTGCTGAATGCAATTACTCTGTTCAGTACACCTATAAGCTCTCTAATATTTGTTTTACTCTCGCTTGCAATATAATTTATTACTTCTTCATTCAAATTTATAACTTCCTTGAATTGGTTTTGTATTTCCTCTATCTTTTTTTTTATAATCTTAATTTTTAATTCTAAGTCAGGCACTTCGATGTCAACCACAAGTCCTCCAGCAAGTCTTGATTTTATTCTATCCTGAACTCTATCTAATTTCATTGGTGCGCGATCTGCGGAAATAATGATTTGAGAGCCTTTATCAATTAGACTATTAAACGTATGAAAAAATTCCTCCTGTAAGCTCTCTTTGCCGCTTATGAATTGAATATCATCAATTATAAATACAGAAGATTTTCTAAAAAAATCCTTAAAATTGACCATATCATTCTTTTTCAAAGATTTAATGAAGTGATACATAAATCTCTCAGCTGAAATAAACATTACGTTATTATTATTTTGAAGTTCCAGTCCTATGGCGTTTAAAAGGTGTGTTTTTCCTAAACCTACTCCGCCACATATGTATAGTGGGTTATATCGAGAAATGTGTTCACAAACCTTTTTAGAATAAGAAAGGGCAATATCATTACTTTTGCCTTGAATAAAACTATCAAAATTCAGATTTGGATTTAATCTGTTGTAGTTTAAAATTGAGTCCTTTATTTCAGTAACTTTGCTCAACTCATCTATTTTGATGAACTCTTGGTTTTGTTTATTTTCCTCAATTATTTTAAATTCTATTCTATTTAAGCTTAATTTAAAGCTTTTAACTTGCTCAAGGATTTTATCTAGATATCTGGATACAATCCAATCTCTGAAAAATCTTGTTGGTACACCAAGAATTAGGTAATCATTATATTCTTTTACCAAGGAAATTTTAAGCAACCAGCTATTATAAATTTCATTGCCAAAGTTTTTTTTAAAAGCACTTTGCACATCTTCCCAGTTTAAAGTTTTTTCTTCCTCGGAGATAAAAGCGTTTTGTTTTTTTATATTATTATTCATGTAGATTTTAAAAAAGAAATTCCTTTAAACTCCTTTTGCGAATTTTTTGCAACTATTTAGAGGTTGTAATCAAAAATAAAATTGCAAATTGGTTGTACAATTATCGTTCAGATAGAATAAAAAAAAATTGCAACTCACTAAACTAAGTTTCAATATTTGGTTCAATGACTCTAAATGTAGATTGAAAATTTAATATCAATCAACTTGAAATTGATTATTTAGATGAGATTTTTTTAGAAATTCTTGAAATTTTTCTAGAAGCAGTATTTCTACTGATAACGCCTGACTTAGCAACCTGCATTAGAATTGATTGAAATTTCGAAAAATATTTTTTTGCTTTTTCTTTTTCTTTTTCTTTAAGATGAAGATCCATTTGTTTTACAGCATGCTTGTACTTACTTTTTCTAATTTTATTCACTTGAGTTTGTTTTTTAACTCTTCTAACTCTTCTGATAGCTGATTTAGTATTTGGCATATTTTAGGATTGTATATATGTGCAATTTATTATGGTCAACTTTATTATTTTTGACATTTAGCGCAGAAAAACGAAGCTCGATTTGCTACAACTATTTTTACAACTTTGTCTTTGCATTTTTTATTTCTACAATTTTTGCCTTTTCTACCATATACCTTAAAATGTTGCTGGAATGACCCTTTTTTTCCACTGCTACTAGAAAAATCTTTTATTGATGATCCTCCTAAAGCTATGGCTTTTGATAGAATTTTTTTTGTATATTTAATAATCTTTTTTATATCTAAATCTGAAAGATTTTGAATTTTTTTTGTAGGCTTCACGCCACAAAAGAAAAGAATTTCATTTACATAAATATTACCTAGCCCAGAGACAAATTTTTGATCCATTAAAACATCTTTGACGGATCTATTTTTATTAAGAATATAATTTTTGAAATATTGGAAATTAAATTTATTTTTTAAAGGTTCTGGGCCTAAATTTTTAAGGTGAGAACTTTGTTCTAAATTAAGCTTATTATACAGTTTTATAAAACCGAATTTTCTAACATCATTATAAATTAATTGCTGATTTTTTGATAAATCAAAAATCACTCTGTCATGTTTTTTATCTTTACCTTCATTTAAATTATAATAAAAACTAGTTTTATATTTGATATTATTTTGATTTATATAAAAAAACTTTCCAGTCATTCCAAGATGAACCAGCATGACTGTATCTTCATTAAAGATGAATAATAGATATTTTGATCTTCTCTGGATTTTTTTAAGTTTTAAACCAATAATTTTTTTAATTTGGTTGTTATTTATTTTATACCTTAATTTTCCATCATTAATTTTTACTCCTTTTATAATTAAATTTTGAGTTTTATTGATTAAAGACCTTTTAACAACTTCAACTTCAGGTAATTCTGGCATATAATTATTTAATGAAAAACACTATTCAAGATAAAACAAAATTAGTCAATTCTGTATTTTCGAATGTTTCTCAAAAATATGATTTAATGAACGATATTATGTCTTTTGGAGTACACCGAATTTGGAAAGATAAATTTATTGATTGGATGAACCCTTTCCAAAATTCTAAACTAATTGATGTTGCTTCAGGCACGGGGGATATAGCAAGACTTTTTTCTTTAAGAAGTGAAAATTTATCAGAGATCACTTGTGTAGAACCAAACAATGAAATGTTTCAGAATGGAAAAAATAATTTAAAAAACTTTAAAAATATTAAGTGGATAAAATCTAAAGCTGAAACTTTACCAATTCAAGATAATATATATGATTTTTACACAATCAGCTATGGTATAAGAAATGTTTCTGATATTAACAAAACTCTAAAAGAAGCATACAGAGTTTTGAAACCAGGTGGTCGTTTTATGTGTTTAGAGTTTTCTAAAATTGACAATGAATTATTAAATTTTCTATACAAAAATTACTCAAAGGCCATACCAGTCATAGGGAAATACATTGTGGGATCTTCAAAACCTTATGAATACTTAGTGAATAGTATTGACTCCTTTTATAATCAAAAACAACTTTTAAATCTTATAACCAAAAATGGGTTTTCCAATGTAGAATATAGAAACCTATCTAATGGCATTTCAGCTATACATTCTGGGTGGAAGATTTAAATGTTAAAAAGAGTTTTTAAGTTATTTCAAATCGCAAGAAAATTGTCTACGTCAGGAGCGATAGATACAATAAATCAAGTGCACCAAATACCATTAACAATTAATTTATTTTTTAGCTTTATTTCAATTGGTTCAAATAGCACTCATTCTAACAATAAAAAAAGCCCAGGCCAAAAACTCTGTGAAGCTCTTCAAGGTATGGGAACTACTTTTATAAAACTTGGACAATTTTTGGCGACTCGACCAGATATTATTGGTGATGAGATGGCTAAAGATTTAGAAAAACTTCAGGATAAAGTTCCTGCTTTTGAACTTTATGAAGCAAAAAAAGTTATAAAAAAAGAAATTGGTGAAAAACAGTATCAAAATATTATTGAAATAGGAGAGCCAATTGCAGCCGCATCTATTGCCCAAGTTCACTTTGCAAAAATTAAAAATGAAAATGAAGAGAAACAAGTAGCTATAAAAATTTTAAGACCAGACATAGAAAAACTATTTAATGAAGAATTAGATGCTCTCATGCTTTTTGCATACGTTGTTGAAAATACTATTTCAAAAGCTAAGAGATTGAAGTTAGTAGAAGTAGTCCATCTTCTAAGAGAAATAACGAACATTGAAATGGATCTTAGATTTGAGGCTGCAGCTGCTAACGAATTGTATGAAAATACAAAACTTGATAAAAGATTTAATGTTCCGACAATTTATTGGAATTATACGACAAAAAAAATTCTTACACTAGATAAAGTTAATGGTGTTTCAATTAGAGAACAACAAAAATTAAAAGAACAAGGTATAAATTTAAAACAATTAGCCGAAAATCTTATTCAACATTTTTTAAAACAAGCAGTTCGAGATGGTTTTTTTCACGGGGACATGCACCAAGGAAACTTATTTGTGGACTCTAAAGGTAATATTGTTCCTGTTGATTTTGGAATAATGGGTAGATTAGATAAAAATAACAGAAAGTTTTTAGCAGAAATTTTATACGGATTTATACAAAGGGATTATGTTAAGGTTGCTGATGTTCATTTTCAAGCTGGACTAGTTCCTCAAAATGCGTCTAAAGATGAATTTGCTCAAGCTTTGCGTTCTGTGGGTGAACCGATTTTTGGTCAATCTATTAAGGATATATCTGGTGGAAACTTGCTTGCTCAGTTATTTGAAATCACAGAAAAGTTTAACATGGCCACCCAACCACCATTATTACTACTGCAAAAAACGATGGTCGTAGTAGAGGGTGTAGCAAGAAAATTATATCCTGAGACTAATATTTGGGAAGTTTCTAAACCTGTTTTAGAGGATTGGCTAAAAGACTTGAAGAGTCCAAAATCAACTATCGATACAGCTATTAATACATCTGCTGAAATAATAAAGCGTATACCTGATTTTCCCGGTCTAATGGATAAAGCAGAATACGCATTAAAACTTGTAGCTGAAGGGAAATTAAATTTAGGAATAAATAACAAAAATTTAGAAATAGAGCAGATGAAATTAAAAAACTTTAGGAATAATCTTTTAATCAGTTTTTTTGGTGTTGTAATTGTCCTACTCTTAGTATTTTAATCTTAAAAAATGATATTAAAAAATAAAAAAATTTTAATAATAGTTGGGGGTGGCATAGCTGCTTATAAATCACTTGATTTAATAAGATTGTTAAAAAAAAACGGTGCAGAGATAAAAACAATTCTTACAAAAAGTGGAAAGGAATTTGTAACCCCTTTATCTTTAACAACGTTAACTACTTCAAAAACGTTTGAGAACATATTTGATAAGGAGTCAGAAGCTGAAATAGATCATATAGCACTTTCTAGGTGGGCTGATATCATTTTAGTAATGCCGACTACCGCCAATTTTATGAGTAAACTAACAATAGGAAAAGCTGAAGATTTAGCTACTACTGTTTTATTAGCTGCAGACAAAGACATTCTTTTAGTGCCAGCCATGAATGTCAGAATGTGGTTACATAAAGCTACTCAGTCAAATTTAAAAATTTTACAAGATTTTGGTTATCTATTTATTGGACCTGAAAAAGGCGAAATGGCATGTGGAGAGTTTGGTGAAGGCAAAATGTCAAGTCCAAGACAAATTTTTACATATTTAAAAAATTACTTTGATAAAAAGGATATTGTTAAAGATAGAAACTTTAAAGCCTTAGTAACCGCTGGTCCTACGCGAGAATACATTGATCCAATACGATATATCTCTAATGAGTCAAGTGGCAAACAAGGCTTTGAAATCGCTATAGCACTCAATAAACTAGGTATAAAAACAACATTAATAACCGGACCTTCTAAGTTAACCACACCCAAAAGCATTAAAGTAAAAAGGATAACATCAGCAGATGAAATGTTAAATGAGGTAAAAAAAACTTTACCAGTAGATTTAGCTGTGTGTACAGCGGCCGTCACTGATTTTAAGCCTGCAGAAAAGAGCAAAAATAAAATTAAAAAAGATAAATTAAATTTTAAATCTATAAATTTTATTAAAACTAATGATATTTTAGATTTTTTATCGAAAGATAATAGAAATAGACCAAAAATCGTTGCTGGTTTTTCAGCAGAAACTGAAAGTGTTATTAAAAATTCTACCCAAAAAATGAAAAGTAAAAATTGTGATCTAATTTTCGCGAATGATGTTTCAAAAAGAGAGATTGGTTTTAATTCTGACTTCAACAAAGTTTCGGTAATTGATCAAAAAGGGAATATAAAAATAATACCAAAAAATAAAAAAAGTTTTATTGCTAATAAAATTGCTCAAATTTTAATAGACAAATTAATTGATGACAGAAATATTAATTAAAAGATTAACAAGAGAGGCTCTTTTACCAAAATATGAAACTGATGGATCTTCCGGGTTAGATTTAGCAGCATGTATTGATAATAATATTGAGATTAAACCTGGTAAATCAGAAATAATTCCCACTGGTTTAGCTATAGCATTACCAAAAAATTTTGAAGTACAAATAAGGCCGAGGTCTGGTTTAGCTTCTAAAAATCAAATAAGCGTATTGAATGCTCCTGGTACAATTGATGCTGATTATAGAGGAGAACTGAAGGTAATTTTAATAAATCTTGGTGATAAAAGTTTTATAGTGGAAAAAGGCCTCCGAATAGCTCAAATGGTTTTATGCCCAGTGGTAAAAGCAAAGTTAAAAGAAGTGAATTCTCTTGAAAATACCAAAAGAGGGCTAGGTGGATTTGGATCTACTGGAGTTAAATAATTAATGAAACTTGATTTAAAAGATTATGAAAGATTTAAAAAACAAATTATTTTAAAAAAAATTGGGATCGCTGGTCAAAAAAAAATTAAGAACGCTAAAGTTTTAATTATTGGGGTAGGTGGCTTAGGCTGCCCACTTCTTGCTTATCTTGCTTCATCAGGCTTATGTAACATAGGTATAGCTGATCATGATAGGGTGGAATTAAGTAACTTAAATAGACAGATTTTATTTAATTCTTCAGATGTTGGAAAATTTAAGGTTAATCAAGCAAAGTCTAAAATCAAAAAAATTTATAAAAAAATAAACATAAAAACTTTCAGAATTAAAATCTCAAAAAAAAATATTGGGTCAATTATTAAAAATTTTGATATTATTTGTGATGGAACTGATAACTTTTACTCAAGATATTTAATAAACGATTATTGTAAAAAAAATAAAAAAATTCTTATTTCAGCTGCTATTAGTAAATTTGATGGTCATCTATTTAAATATAATTTTAAAAAAAAAGGACCTTGTTTGAGATGCTTTATGCCTGATCAACCTTTGCAAGAAAATAATTGTGAAACAGAAGGAATATTTGCTCCCGTTGCAGGCATAATGGGAACGTTGCAAGCAAATGAGGTTTTAAAGACTATTTTAGATTTGAAAGACGATCTAAATAACAATATTTTAATTTTTAATTCTCTATCGATGACATTGCGAAAAATAAAAATTACTAAAAATCTTAACTGTTCAAATAGATGCGTTTAATCATAATTTTATTTTTATTGCTACCATATGAAATTCTTTATTCTATGGATGAATATTTTCTAACTCTAAGAAATGATAAAGTAAACTTGCGTCAAGGTCCTTCTTTTGATTATTCTGTAAAAATTTTTTATAAAAAAAAGTTTTTGCCTGTGTTAATTCAGGATAAATCAGATAATTTTAGAAAAATTAGAGATCATGAAAATAATTCTGGATGGATACACATTTCTCAACTCTCTAAAAAAAAAGCAGCAATTACTATAGATGATGATTTAATTTTATTCAGCAATTCCACAATTTATTCAAATCCATTAGCAATACTTAAAAAAGGTAGGCTTGTTAGAATAAATAAATGTAAGGATAAATGGTGCAAAATTAATACTGGAGAGTTCAAAGGATGGTTACAAAAAAAAAGTCTTTGGGGCTTACTTTAACTAAAATCCAGAGCTAATGCTTTTTTGTTAGCTTCAGTTAATTTCGAAGTATGCGCATACATATCGTGATCAATTCCAATAATAACTTCGTTTGATAAATCTTTAAATTTCTCTATCTGACTATCACTAAATTGAAAATGTACGAATTGAACTGAAGAGGCTTTTCCTTCAGCAGAAGTTCTATCTACATCTTGTTCGGGTATAGATTTTATTTTTTCTTCACCAATTTTAAAAAATATTTTTTCCTCTATACCGCCGACTTTATTTAAAAACTCTGCTCTGCTTAGGGGGTTATCTATTTCAAACATCAATGTAGCTACCAATTCTTTTCCTTTTGGTATTAATGGATTATAAGCAGCTAATTCATCTTTCAACTGCTCATCACCGCCCTTTTCGATATGTAACATTTCTTGAATTTGCGCTTTCATAGTCTCGTAAGACTCAAAATAAAAATTTGCGTATGGCCCTAATGAAACTCTCCTATTTTTTTTGTATGAAACTATTTCTTTTCTATAAGCTTTTCTGTTTTTAGCGTATTCTTCTTCTGGTATTAGATCCTCTTTTGTTACTTCTCTTAGTTGTTTATTCATAGCTATAATTTATATGCCTTTGCCATGATTTCGATAGGATGTAATGCCTCATCATGTCTAATCTCAGTATCTTTTGAAAGTTGTTTAATATGTTTTCCTGCTAAAGGACAATCTGAGGCCATATACTTATTCTTTTTATTATCAATTTGTCTAACAGTTGGCCTTCCAACTTTAATTGCAAGATCATGAGTTTCTTTCATTACACCAAAAGTACCTCCGTGGCCCGCGCACCTTTCTACTACATCTATTTTTACGTTTGGAATATTCTTAAGCATATCTCTAGCCTTGATGCCCATGTTTTGTGCTCTTGCATGACATGCGTTATGCACAGTTACACCTCCATCTATTTCTGAAAGTCCTGGTGCAAGTCCCTCCTTATTTGCGATATCAACAATATATTCATCAATATCGAAAACATGCTTAGATAATTTTTTTAAATTTTTATTGTCAGGTAATAATAAAGGCCACTCAAACTTAAGCATTAGTCCGCAACTCGCCGTAAGAGTAACTACCTCATAACCTTTATCAACCCATTTTAAAAGTTCGCTTGATACTTCTTTTGCTTGAGCAACAACTTTAGGTAAATCAGCTTGTTCTAAAAATGGCATTCCGCAACATCCTGGATAAGCATGTTCTACTTCCACACCATTTTTTTTAAGGACTTTAAGAGCTGCTACTCCTGTGTTTTTCTTATTGAAATTTACAAAACACGTTGAATAAATTACTGCTTTTCTGTCTGTTAATCTTCCTAGATTGATTTTTTTTACGTTTTTCTTAAAAAAATTAGTAAATGTCTCAGAATTGTATTTTGGTAATATGACTCTCTTATCAATCTGAGTTAATATTTCTATCAATTTTCTTATCAAACTGTTTTTAATGCTTGTAACCCAATTAATAACACTTGATAATAAAACACCAATTTTACCGTTTCTATCTATTTGAGCTAGTTGATAAGGCATTTTAGGGAGTTCATTATTTTTTCTCTGAGCTGTTCTATATCTGAGCATTAAATGCGGGAAATCTAAATCAAAATCATGTGGCGGCACATAAGGACACTTGGTCATAAAACACATATCACAAAGTGTACATGCGTCTACTACTGGCTTAAATTGCTCGCTTTTTAAACTTTCAACATCCTCGCCTTTTGACTCATCAATCATATCAAAAAGTTTTGGGAATGAATCACAAAGATTAAAACATCTTCTACATCCATGACAAATATCAAACACACGTCTCATCTCATCATCAAGTTTTTTGGGATCTAAAAAATCTGGATGATTAAAATCTAAAGGGTGTCTTATGGGTGCTTCAGTGCTTCCTTCTTTGGACATTTTGTTTCTTTGATTTTTTATGGTGGAGTAAAAGCTCCACCACAAAATTACTGATTACTTAATTGACTCCAAAGTTTTTTGAAATTTTCCAGCATGTGATTTTTCTGCTTTAGCAAGCGTTTCAAACCAGTCTGCAATTTCCTCAAAACCTTCATCTCTAGCTGTCTTAGCCATACCAGGGTACATATCTGTATATTCATGTGTTTCCCCTGCTACTGCTGAAGCTAAATTTGCTTTTGTTTCACCGATTGGTTTACCAGTTGCTGGGTCTCCTACTTCTTCTAAATATTCTAAGTGACCATGAGCGTGACCAGTCTCACCTTCTGCTGTTGATCTAAATACTG
>MDTG01308488.1_pt1 | contig 17881 bp, 13 predicted proteins | sample 811421 | NCBI WGS metagenome assembly MDTG01 (sample SAMN05326645, study PRJNA326480) | marine metagenome | isolation source: seawater | place: Pacific Ocean: South East | collected 2011 | reverse complement strand
TTATTATTAGAAAATTCTACAGTTCCGTCTTCCACAAAATATTTTTTTTCTGAATTGCCAGAAACCTTTATAATTCCAGGTTTTAAAAAAGTTATCAAAGGTATATGATTTGACAAAATTGTCATTTCGCCTTCATATGCTGGCAAAATTATAGAGTTTGATTTTTCCTTTAGTAAACTTTTCTCTGGTGATACGATTTCAACGTTAAAATCTTCGCTCATTTATGCTGCCGCCTCTTTAGCCATTTTCTCAGCTTTAGCTATTGCTTCTTCTATTGTGCCAACCATATAAAATGCAGCCTCTGGTAAGTGATCGTACTCTCCTTTGCAAATTGCGTCGAAGCCTTTGATTGTAGAGTCTAAATTAACTAATTTTCCTGGTGTTCCTGTAAAAACTTCAGCGACAAAGAAAGGTTGTGATAAAAAACGTTGAATCTTTCTTGCCCTTGCTACTGTTAACTTGTCTTCCTCAGAAAGCTCATCCATTCCTAGAATTGCGATAATATCCTGTAAAGATTTGTAGGCTTGTAAGATTTTTTGAACTTGTCTTGCTACTCTGTAATGTTCCTCGCCTAAAATTCTAGGATCTAATATTCTAGATGTAGAGTCTAATGGATCAACCGCAGGATAAATTCCAAGCTCTGCTATTTGTCTTGATAAAACAGTTGTTGCATCTAAGTGTGAAAAAGATGTTGCGGGCGCTGGATCCGTTAAATCATCTGCAGGAACATAAATTGCTTGAACTGATGTAATAGATCCTTTTCCTGTTGTTGTAATTCTTTCTTGTAAGTTTCCCATGTCAGTAGCTAGTGTTGGCTGATATCCTACAGCAGATGGAATTCTACCGAGTAAAGCAGAAACTTCTGAGCCTGCTTGTGTAAATCTAAAAATATTATCTACAAAAAATAAAACGTCTTGTCCTTCTTTGTCTCTAAAATATTCTGCCACTGTTAAACCTGTTAAACCTACTCTTGCTCTAGCTCCAGGAGGTTCGTTCATTTGACCATATACCAATGCAGCCTTTGAACCTTTGCCTTCAGGTTTAATAACTCCGGATTCAATCATTTCATGGTAAAGGTCATTTCCCTCTCTTGTTCTTTCTCCAACACCTGCAAAAACAGAAAATCCCCCATGAGCTTTTGCGATGTTATTTATTAATTCCATTATAATTACTGTTTTACCAACTCCTGCTCCACCAAATAATCCGATTTTTCCACCTTTTGAGTAAGGTGCTAAAAGATCTATAACTTTTATTCCGGTTTCTAAAATTTCTGTTTCAGTAGACTGGTCTGTAAACTTTGGAGCCTCTCTGTGTATTGGCCATTTTTCTTTTGTCTTAACTTCTCCTTTTTGATCAATAGGCTGACCAATAACATTTATAATTCTTCCTAAAGTTTCAGGTCCAACAGGTACACTTATTGGTGCTCCAGTATTTTGTACAACATCGCTTCTTTTTAGACCTTCGGTACTATCCATTGCAATTGTTCTAACGCTATTTTCTCCTAAATGCTGAGCGACCTCTAATATTAATTTATTACCACCGTTGTTTACTTCCAGGGCTGTTAAAATTTCTGGCAATTCACCTTCGAACTGTACATCAACTACAGCACCAATAACTTGTATAATTTTTCCATTTTTGCTCATTATAAACTCTCTGCTCCCGATATTATTTCTATTAATTCTTTTGTAATAGCGGCCTGTCTACTTCTATTATAATTTATTGTTAATTTGTCCACCAAATCACCAGCGTTTCTTGTGGCATTATCCATTGCTGTCATTCTCGAACCCTGCTCACTTGCAGAGTTTTCCAGAAAACCTTTATATATTTGTGTTGAGATATTTTTAGGCAAAAGATCTTCTAAAATTTCATCTTCTTCTGGTTCAAATTCGTAAGATGAATTTTCATCTTCTTTTTCTTTGTTTTCTTGTTTTGCAGGGATAACTTGTTGACTTTGAGGTATTTGAGTCATTACGTTCTTAAACTTATTAAAAAAAATCACACATTTATCAAACTCATTGTCTTTAAATAATTTCACTATCTCGTTTCCTATTAATTCAGCATCTTTAAAGGTTAACTTTTTTTTATCTTTAAAATTTATTTTTTTAATAATATACTTTCCATAATCTCTCTTAAGTTGATCTAGACCTTTCGTGCCCACTGTAATAATTTTTAATTTTTTTGAGTCTTTCAAAACTTTATTAAAATATTTCTTAGCCTGCTTTACAATATTTGTATTAAATCCCCCGCAAAGACCTCTGTCGGCCGTCATAACAACACACAAATGGCTTTTATCTTGTCCTGTTCCTACCAAAAGTTTTGGTGCATTCATAGGATCATTTATTGCTTTGCTTAGATTTTGTATAATTAAATTCATTTTATCACTGTAAGGTCTTCCCTTTTCTGCCATTTCTTGTGCTTTTCTCAGTTTTGCTGCAGCAACCATCTTCATTGCTTTTGTGATCTTTTGTGTAGATTTCACGCTAGCAATTCTTTTTCTTAAATCATCAAGACTTGGCATTATTTTTTCTCAAAATTTGTTTTTTTATAGTTTGAAATAATCTCTGATAAAGTTTTATCTATATCTTCCTCGATTTTTCCAGTTTTTTGAATAGACTCTAGTATTTCAGGGCTTTCGCTTTTTACCAGTTCTATTAAACCCTTTTCAAAAACTCTAATATCATTGATATCAATACTATCTAAATAACCTTTTACACCAGCATAAATCGTAATGACCTGTTCTGCTACTGTCATTGGGCTATATTGATCTTGCTTTAGTAACTCGGTAAGTTTTGAGCCTCTGTTTAAAAGTTTTTGTGTTGACGCATCCAAATCTGATCCGAATTGTGCAAACGCTGCCATTTCACGATATTGTGCTAATTCAAGTTTGATTGAACCAGCTACTTTTTTCATTGCCTTAGTTTGAGCAGCAGATCCAACCCTTGAAACAGAAAGCCCTACATTAACAGCAGGCCTTATTCCTTGATTAAACAATTCAGTGCCTAAAAATATCTGCCCATCAGTTATTGAAATTACATTTGTTGGTATGTAAGCAGAAACATCTCCAGCTTGAGTTTCTATTATTGGTAATGCTGTTAGTGAACCTCCCCCATTATCATCATTAAGTTTAGCTGCCCTTTCTAGTAGTCTGCTATGTAAATAAAAAACGTCGCCAGGATAAGCTTCTCTACCTGGGGGTCTTCTCAATAAAAGTGACATTTGTCTATAAGCTACTGCTTGTTTAGATAAGTCATCATATATGATTAATGCGTGCATACCGTTATCTCTAAAAAATTCACCAAACGTACAGCCTGTATATGGCGCTAAAAATTGTAAAGGAGCTGGATCAGAAGCTGTTGCTGATACAATAATAGTGTAGTCCATTGCTCCTGCGTCTTGTAAAGTTTTAAGAATTTGAGCAACAGTAGATCTTTTCTGTCCTATGGCTACATAAATACAATAAAGTTTCTTTTTTTCATCGCTAGATTCATTTATTTTTTTCTGATTAATGATTGTATCAATTGCGACTGCTGTTTTTCCAGTTTGTCTATCTCCAATAATTAATTCACGTTGACCTCTGCCAATAGGTATTAAGCTATCAATTGCTTTCAATCCTGTTTGCATTGGCTCATTAACAGATTTTCTTGGGATTATGCCCGGAGCTTTAACTTCTACTCTCATTCTTTTTGTGCCTTTTTTTAAAGCCTCTTTACCATCAATAGGATTGCCTAATGCATCAACGACTCTTCCAAGCAATTCTTTTCCTACTGGTACATCAACTATGGCTCCTGTTCTTTTAACAGTATCTCCTTCTTTAATATCTCTATCATCTCCAAAAATTACAATTCCAACATTATCGCTTTCCAAGTTTAAAGCCATACCTTTTGATCCGTCTTTGAATTCTACCATTTCTCCAGCTTGAACATTGTCAAGTCCATAAACTCGCGCAATACCATCACCGACTGAAAGCACCTTTCCGATTTCGGAAATTTCAGTTTTATCTCCTAAATTTTTAATTTGTTCTTTTAGTATTTTTGTTATCTCTGAAGGGTTGATATCCATATTAAGACTCCAGCATCAATTTTTTATAATTTTGTAACTTATTTTTGACTGAAGTATCAATCATCAAACTGCCAATTTGTATAACAATACCGCCAATTAAACTTTCATCTATTTTAGATTTTAATTTAATTGGACGATTAATATTTTCTGAAATTTCTTTTTCAATTGCTAAGATTGTTGTTTTATCAATTTGTTTTGATGAAATTAAATTTCCAGATACTTCTCCTTTTTTAATTGGGATTAAATTTAAAAATTCATCAACAATTTTATCTAAAAAAAATATTCTTTTCTTTATAATTAGTATAGAAAAAAAATTTCTCACAATTTTATTAAAATTCATAAGTGTTAATATTTTTTCAAAAACAATTTTTTGTTTTTCAGTTGAATAAGTTGGATTTTTTATAAAATTCTTCAAATCTATATTAGAGTTAAAAATTTTTTTAAAATTCGTCAAATTAGAAACAAATTCCTCTGTTGAATTTTTTTCCTTTGACAGCTCGTAAAGAGCTAAGGCATACCTCTGTGATATTTCTGATGAAAAAGTTGTATTTTTACTCAATTTAATTTCCTGTTAAGATTATATATAGAATTTACAGATTTCGTATCATAGGAAATTGTTCTGATCAAGAGCGATTGGTACGCAGATTAACTAAAATTTAGGGGGTCAACATCAACTGTAAGTTTTATTTTTTTTGGAATATCAATTTTTTTTAACATATTATTAATGAGTTTTTGGGCAAATAAGTTTTTTTTAAATCTAACAAGCAATCTTGTTCTATATTTATTCTTTACTTTAAAGATTGGGGAACTAACTGGTCCCAAGATGTCTAAATTTCTAATTTTAGAAAGATTAATTTTAATTTTCTGAGCTTCAAGAAAACCTTGTTTTTCGTTTGTTGAAGAAATAATAATTGCAATTAGCCTACAAAACGGTGGGAGATTTTTTTGTTTTCTTAATAGTGTTTCTTCCTCGAGAAATTTTTCTTGATTATTTTCAAGTATGTTTTTTAAAGTTCTGCCAGTTGGATCAAATGTTTGATAAATTATAAGAGAATCTTTGCTAAACCTTCCGGCTCTTCCGCTCAGCTGATTATAAAGTTGAATATTCTTTTCAGCAGATCTTAAATCAAAACCCATACCTGAAAAATCAGCATCAACAACTACTATGCAATTAAGATTAGGAAAATTAAAACCTTTTGATATTAATTGTGTTCCGACCAAAATATTGATTTTATTATTTTCAATATCATTTAATAAATTCTTAGTTTCTTTCTTTTTAGAAAGAAAATCACTAGATAAAATTTTAATTATTTTATCAGGAAATATATGTTTTAGTTCAGAAAAAATTTTTTCTACTCCTGGTCCGTACATTTGAAATTCACAATTTAATTTTGTTTTATTACATGTTCTTTTTATATTAGTTTTGTAACCACAATGGTGGCATAGGGCTTTGTTAATATATTTATGAAAAGTTAAAAAAATAGAGCAGTTGGGGCACTCAAATTTTGAACCACAACTTTTACAAATCATAAATGGGGCATAACCTCTTCTGTTTAGAAAAAAAAGAACTTGTTCATTTTTTTGTAAGTATTTTTCAACTAACTTTATAGTTTTAATATCTATCCATATATTTTTATTTTTTTTTATTAAATTTAAATTAATAATTTCAGCTTTAGGTAACGAAAAATTTTTATATCTTCTTTCTAATTTGGTAAAATTATATTTTCCGGTTTTAACATTATTAAAAGTCTCAAGAGAAGGTATAGATGTTGAAAGTATAATTGGAATATTTTCAATGGAGGCTCTAGAAATTGCCATATCTCTAGCATTGTATCTTATGCCCTCGTCTTGTTTGTACGAATTGTCATGCTCTTCATCTACAACTATTAGTCCTAAATTTTTAAATGGTAAGAAAAGAGAAGATCTTGCTCCAATAATAAGTTTAATTTTGCCATTAATAATATTTTGCCAAATTATTCTTCGATTTTTTTTTGTTATTTTGGAGTGCCAAACCGCCGGTTTAAAACCAAAATATTCTTCAAATCTATTATTGAATTGATTAGTCAGAAAAATTTCAGGAAGTAAGATTAATACTTGTTCATTTTTTTTTAATAGTTCTTTGATTTTCTCAAAATAGACTAATGTTTTTCCTGATCCTGTAATTCCTTGCAATAAGGTAACATTAAATTTATCACCAAAGCTTTTTATTTCTTGAAGGCTGTTTTTTTGATCTTTGTTCAAATTAAATTTAATTTTGTTGTTAATTTTATTTTCAAATAAATCGGTCGATTTTTCTGTGATGAAATATCTATCGCCTAAAAACATTTTTAAAACCATTCCTTTAGGAACCATATTGTAGAGAGAAAACCAATTAACAAATTTAATTAATTTTTCATTAAAACAAAATTCATGATTTTCTAAAATGGTTTTAATTTTAAATTTTTTATTAGTTTTTTCTTGTTTGTCCCATATAACACCTATTTCTTTTTCTTTACCAAAAGGTACTGAAACTATTGTGCCTGGCTTTAGTTTTTTAAATTTACCAGATAAATATGTATGTGGGTGATCAAAAATTCTCGGGATAAGAACAGGTAATTTCATTAAATATTTATTTTAATAATTATTTAAAAATGAATTGGTCTTTTATCTACTGCTAAAGCAGCTTCTTTTATTGCTTCTGTATGTGTAGGATGTGCGTGGCATGTTCTTGCTATATCCTCTGCGCTAGCTCCGAATTCCATCGCAAGGGCCATTTCAGCAATCATATCACCACTGTGTGGCCCAATAATATGAACGCCTAAAACTCTGTCTGAGTTTTCTTCTGCCAAAATTTTTACAAACCCCTCTGCCTCATTATTAACTTTTGCTCTAGAGTTTGCCAAAAAAGGAAATTTTCCAATTTTATATTTAATTTTTTTTTCTTTGAGTTGTTCCTCGGTATTTCCTACAGAGGCTACTTCTGGAGAAGTATAAATCACACCTGGTATAACATCATAGTTAACATGGCCTGCTTGACCTGCAAGTATTTCTGCTACTGCAATTCCTTCTTCTTCGGCCTTATGAGCTAACATTGGTCCCTTAATTACATCTCCAATTGCGTAAATATTAGAAACAGAAGTTTGCAATTTTTTATTGACTTCGATTCGCCCTTTATTGTCTTTTTTGACTCCGACTTTCGACAAGTTGAGTCCTTCGGTATAAGGTTTTCTTCCAACTGAAACTAGTACTTTATCACAATCAAGTGTTTCTTTGGATCCGGTTTTGTTATTTATGCAATTTACCTGAGTTCCATTTTTTGATTTTTCAACGGAAACAACTTTTGTCTCTAATTTAAATTTTATACCTTGTTTGCTCAAAATTTTTTGGAATTCTTTTGAAATTTCTCTATCCATTCCAGGAGTTATATGGTCTAAAAATTCAATTACAGTAACCTCTGATCCTAATCTTGACCATACTGATCCCATTTCGAGACCAATGTAGCCTCCACCAATTATAACCAGTTTACTAGGGACTTTTTTAAGGGAAAGAGCTCCAGTTGACGAGGCTATATCTTTTTCATCAATATTAATTCCTGGTATAGACGTATAAGTAGATCCTGTTGCTATAACAATATTTTTTGAATTGTAAGATATTTTTTTACCTTCTTCATCGTAAACAACAACATTGTTTTTTGATAATAAAACACCTTTTCCTTTAATATATGTAACCTTATTTTTCTTAAATAAATACTCAACACCTTTGGTTAGAACTTGTACTGATTTATTTTTATTTGCCATCAGTTTTTCTAAGTTAAGTTTTACACCTGTCGTCTCTATCCCGATGTCGCTAAAATTTTTTTTTGCTTTATGATAAAGTTCTGATGAATTAAGTAAACTTTTAGAGGGTATACACCCAACGTTTAAACAAGTGCCTCCTAATGTTCCTCTAGATTCAACACATGCAGTTTTTAATCCGAGTTGTGCTGCCCTAATTGCACATACATAACCACCTGGGCCTCCGCCAATAACCAAGAGATCAAAGTTTTTTTCCATATTAAACGTTTAGAAAGAGTCTTTTAGGATCCTCTAAGGAATCTTTTACATTTTTTAAAAAAGAGACTGCTTCTTTACCATCTATAATTCTATGATCATAGGATAGCGCCAGATACATCATTGGTCGAATAATGATCGTTCCATTTTTAACTACTGCTCTTTCAACAATGTTGTGCATACCTAGTACACCTGATTGAGGCGGGTTTAATATTGGCGTAGATAACATTGAGCCATAAATTCCTCCATTTGTAATTGTAAAAGTTCCACCTTGTAAATCCTCAATAGTTATTTTTCCGTTACGCGCTTTATCTCCAAGCAAAGATATATTTTTTTCTATATCTGCAAATGACATTTGGTCAGCATTTCTTAGAACAGGCACTACTAAACCCCTATCTGTTCCAACTGCAAAACTCAAATTATAATAATTTTTATAAACAATTTCTTCTTTTTGTATCTCTGCATTTACTGCTGGGTAATTTTTTAGAGCAGCAACGCAAGATTTAACAAAAAATGACATAAAACCAAGTTTTATATTATATCTCTTCTGAAATTCTGATTGATGATTTTTCCTCATTTGAACAATTTCTGACATATCTATTTCATTAAATGTTGTTAGCATAGCTGCGTTATTTTGAGCTTCTTTAAGTCTTTTTGCGATTGTTAGTCTTAATCTTGTCATCCTTACTCTTTCTTCTTCCCCGTAATCTTCTCTTCGTTTATTTGTAGCTGGTTTTGAACCCATAAGTTTTATAAGGTCCTCTTTCAAAACAGTTCCGTGTTTTCCAGATCCAGCAACAGTATCTAAATTAATTTTTTGTTCTTCTGCAATCTTCCGAGCCGAAGGAGAGATATTTTTTTTTATTTCTGTTTGCTTTAAGTCTGTATCCGAATGCTCTTCTTCTAAAATTAGAGGTATTTCCTCTTTTATATTGTCCAGTATTAGTGGCTGCGCTCCGTTTGTTGGAGCTTTAAGCGGCTTGTCTTCGGACTTTTTCTTTTTTGGTTTATCAAATATAACTACTTCCTCCTCTTGTTTAGGCGGAGGTGTATATTTTTTAATTTCTTTCTCTAATTCTTGTGAAGAAGCTTTTGAAGAGGAACTTACGCTGCCTAGCAATGAACCTACTTCTACAGTTTGACCTTCTTTTACATTAATTTTTTCTAAAACCCCAGACAAGGGGGACGGTACCTCAACATTTACTTTGTCTGTTTCCAGTTCTACTAATGGTTCGTCTGAGTCTACATCATCACCCACAGACTTTAACCATTTTGATACAGTGGCTTCTGTAACTGACTCACCTAATGTTGGAACTACAATTTTTTCTGACATTTAATTAATTTTTGTTATTAAATACTTTTTCTAGTATATCTTTTTGTTCTACAAGATGTTTGCTTAGATTTCCAGTGGCTGGTGATGCCGCAGCATTTCTCCCAATATAATTAACTTTTTCGCCTTTTACTTGAATGATTTTTAATGTTCTATCAATATAATATCTTGCTGTATTCCAACCTCCCATATTCATAGGCTCTTCCTGACACCAAAAAAACTTTGCATTACTATATCTTTTTAATACTTTGCCTAAATGTTTAACTGGAAATGGATATAGTTGTTCTATTCTTATAAAAACTGTTTTATCATCTTTAGCTTTCTCCCTAGCTTCAAGTAAATCAAAATATATTTTACCAGAACAAATTACTACTTTTTTTATTTTCTTATCTTTTCTCAATTCAATTAAGTTACTTCCTTTTAAATAAGAATGATCCTCAAGAATTCGATGGAAACTATTTTTTTTCGTAAAATCATCAATATTGGAAACACATTTTTTGTTTCTTAGTAGAGACTTAGGGGTCATTACTATTAAAGGTTTTCTAAAATTTCTATGCATTTGTCTTCTAAGTGCATGAAAATAGTTTGCGGGAGTTGTGCAATTTACAACTTGTAAATTGTCTTGTGCACATAATTGTAAAAACCTCTCCAGCCTCGCTGACGAGTGTTCAGGTCCTTGGCCTTCATAACCATGGGGAAGTAACATTACTAAACCACTTGCTCTGGACCACTTAGACTCTCCTGATGCAATAAATTGATCAATTACTACTTGGGCTCCATTTGAAAAATCACCAAATTGAGCTTCCCATAAAACTAATGTTTCTGGTTCAGATAGAGAGTAACCAAACTCAAATCCTAAAACACCTAACTCAGATAAAAGACTATCTATAATTTCAAATCTTTTTTGGTTTTTTGATATGTTGTTTAATGGAATATACCTTTCGTGGTTATCTTGATTTCTTAAAACTGAGTGTCTTTGACTGAAAGTTCCTCTTCCAGAGTCTTGTCCGGAAAGCCGAACTGAAAAACCATCATTTAAAAGAGTAGCAAAAGCAAGTGTTTCAGCTGTTGCCCAATCTATAGGTTGGTTTGATGTGAACATTTTTCTTTTGATTTCAAATAACTTTAACAAGGTTTTGTGAATATGAAAATTTTTCGGAATTTCTGTTATTTTTTTTCCTATTGATAACAATTCTTTTTTATCAACACCGGTCACACCCCTTCTGTCTTGACCTATCTCTGGTTTAAATCTTGACCACACACCATCAAACCATTTCATTTTAGCTTTGTAATTCTTGGCACTGGAAAACTCTTTATTTAAAAAATCTTTGAATTCTTTTTTTGTATTTTCGATATCCTCTTTAGAAAACAAGCCTTCATCTAATAATTTTTTTCCATAAAGTTGTAATGTTGTAGGATGGTTTTTAATTTTTCTATACATTAATGGTTGAGTAAAAGATGGTTCGTCACCCTCATTATGACCAAATCTTCTATAACAAACCATATCTATAACAACGTCTCTATTGAACTCTTGCCTGAATTCAGTTGCAATCTTTGCGCAATGAACAACTGCTTCTGGATCGTCTCCATTCACATGAAGAATTGGAGCTTGAACCATTTTAGCTAAGTCGGATGGGTATGGAGAAGATCTAGCGAATCTGGGTGCCGTTGTGAAACCTATTTGATTATTAACAATGATATGAATTGTTCCACCAGTGTTATGTCCGGGCAAACCTGACATAGCGAAACACTCAGCTACCACTCCTTGTCCCGCAAAAGCAGCATCACCATGTATTAAAACTGGCACGACCTTTTTTCTTTTTTTGTCTTTATGAAAAAATTGTTTGGCACGTACTTGACCAAGTACTACAGGATTTACAGCTTCTAAGTGGGAAGGGTTATCTGTCAAACTTATGTGAACTAAGTTTCCATCAAATTCTCTATTTGCAGATGCACCTAAGTGATATTTTACATCACCCTCAAAATCTTTTTTTGAAGTTATACTTTGACCAAAAAATTCTTTAAAAATTGCCTTAAATGGCTTTTGCATCATGTTTGCGAGAACATTGAGTCTGCCTCGATGCGGCATACCAATTTTCACTTCTTTAACACCCAAGTGACCACCTCTTTTAATTATTTGTTCTAAAGCTGGTATTAGAGCTTCACCCCCATCTAAACCAAATCTTTTGGTCCCAACAAATTTTATATGTAAGAATTTTTCAAATCCCTCAGCTTCAACTAATTTTTTAAAAATTGCTCTCTTTCCATTGTCTGTAAAATTAATTTCTTTTTCTTTACCCTCAATTCTATCCCTGATCCATTGTCTTTCTTTAGGATCAGACATGTGCATAAACTCAAAACCAATATTTTTACAATATGTTTTTTTTACTACAGATAAAATATTTTTAAGAGTGTCTGTCTGGATTCCTAATACCCCGTCCAAGAATATTTTTTTGTTTAAATCATTATCTGAGAAACCATAGGTTTCAGGCTTTAATTCTAAATGTTCGTCACGCTCTTGGAGTTCGAGGGGGTCTAGATTAGAAATAAGATGCCCTCTTATTCTGTAAGCTCTTACCAACATATTTGCTCTCACAGAATCTTTAGCGGCTTCTAATGTATTATTACTTACTGAACCATTAGAGTTGATAATATTTTTTTCGACTTCCTGAATAGGATTTGTAACAATATTTCTTAGTTTTTTTTTTGGCGACCAGCTAGGGGTATTTACGTTTTTAAAAATTTCATCTTTGTTATCATTTAATCCATCAAAAAATTTTCTCCATTGTTCCGGTAATTTTTTTGGGTTATTTAAATAATCAGCGTATAAGTTTTCAACAAATTCTGAACTATTATTTCCCAAAAAAGAGGTTTTTTCAAAAATATTGTTGTTTTTATTTGTCGACATAATTTCTATATTAACATAAAAATTGAATATTTAAATTTAAGTTTTAAATATCTAACTTTTAATTTTTGCATACAGCGTTTTGCCAATATCGGCTGGAGAATTTGATATAGTTATACCAGCAGACTTCATGGTTTCAATTTTATCTTCTGCTCCACCTTTGCCACCTGAGATAATTGCGCCAGCATGTCCCATTCTTCTTCCTGGAGGTGCTGTTAATCCAGCAACAAACCCTACTGTAGGTTTTTTTACTTTAGATTTCTTCAGAAATTCTGCTGCTTCCTCTTCTGCAGTACCACCGATTTCACCTATCATTACTATCGAGTGAGTTTCATTATCTTTTAAAAAAAGCTCAAGGCAGTCTATGAAATTGGTTCCATTAATTGGATCTCCCCCAATACCAATGCATGTCGATTGTCCAAGCCCATTTTTTGAAGTTTGTGCAACCGCTTCATAAGTGAGTGTTCCAGACCTTGACACAATTCCCACTGATCCTTTTTTATGAATGTTTCCAGGCATTATTCCTATTTTACATTCGTTAGGAGTTATTATCCCAGGACAGTTTGGCCCAATTAATCTACTGCTAGTTTTAGATAGAGATTGTTTAACTTTGATCATATCAATAACTGGTATTCCTTCTGTGATACATACAATTAAATCCAAATTTGCATTGATTGCTTCTAATATTGCGGCTGCTGCATATTTTGGAGGCACATAAATCATTGTGGCATTAGCTCCAGTTTTTTCTTTTGCTTCTATGACTGAATTAAAAACAGGAAGACCAAGGTGTTTCTGACCTCCTTTTTTTGGAGTTACACCGCCTACTAATTGTGTTCCATATTTTATTGCTTGTTCAGAATGAAAAGTCCCATGGGTACCTGTAAATCCCTGGCATATAACTTTGGTGCTCTTGTTTATTAAAATTGACATTTATTTAATAGCTTCTACGATTTTTTTAGCAGCATCATTAAGATCTGATGCAGATAAAATTTTTAAATCTGATTTTTCCAAAATATCCTTACCTTTTTCAAAGTTAGTTCCGGCAAGTCTAACTACTAATGGAACTTTAATATTTGTCTCTTTCGCTGCATCTACAACACCTTGTGCAAGCACGTCGCAACGCATTATTCCTCCAAAAATATTTATTAAAATTCCTTTTACTTTTTTATCAGATAAAATTAGTTTAAATGCTGCTATAACTTGTTCCTTTGTAGCTCCGCCTCCAACATCAAGAAAGTTTGCGGGCTCTTGACCGTAAAGCTTAATTATATCCATCGTTGCCATAGCTAAACCCGCTCCATTAACCATGCAACCAATCGATCCATTTAATTTGATATAGGCTAAACCATGCTTGCTTGCCTCTATTTCAGCGGGCTCCTCCTCATTTAAATCTCTTAGCTTAAGTATTTCTGGTCTTCTAAATAAAGAATTTGAATCAAAATTCATTTTAGCATCTAAACAAATTAATTTTTTTTGTTTTGTAATAACTAATGGATTAATTTCTATAAGAGTTGCGTCTTTTTTAATCAATATATTGTAGAGAGCTTCAACTAATTTTTTTGCTTCTTTAATTTGATTTTCATTCAAATTGAAAATTTTAATTATTTTGTAAATTTCTTCCTCTTCAAGATTTGCTTTTAGATCTATTTTATTTGTGATTATCTTGTCAGGATTATTTTTAGCAACAGACTCTATATCTACTCCACCTTCTGTACTACTTATAAATGCAATTTTTGAACTTTGTCTATCAATTAAACATGAAAGATAAAATTCTTTTTCAATTTCATAAGCCTCCTGTACATAAACTCTTTTAACTTTTTTACCTTCGGGGCCGGTTTGATGTGTCACTAAATTTTTTCCAAACATTTTTTTAATCTCGATACTAGACTTAGATTTGTCTACAAGTTTAACGCCGCCTGCTTTACCTCTGCCGCCTGCATGAATTTGAGCTTTAATAACAACTTTTTCAGAATTTATTTCATTAATTTTTTCAACTGACTCTTCTGGTCTGAAAATAATAACGCCATTCGATACTGGTGCCCCAAACTCTTTTAATATTTCTTTAGCTTGATGCTCATGTATATTCATTTGTTTAAATTTTTTTATTTCTCATTTTTTAACATTTTTCATCTATTTCAAAAATATATAATTTATTTTTTTTAGATTGATCCAAAATACAGGTAGAATCTAAATAATTGCTAACCACAGAGGGCTCAAGATCAACAACGTAAATAACTTTAATTTTATTTTTTGTTATATTTTTTTTAAAAAACTTTTTGTATTCATTAAAATACTTATTTTTTGGTCTAGGATAACTGGCTCCATCTGGTGTAAAAGATCTGCTTGGTGAATGTAAATTTTCATTTAAAACTGAAGAGAAAAACAAATAATTAGTTATAACTATTTTTTTTCTTTTATCTTTTTTTATAACGCCTAAAGTATTTTTTAAGTATTCAATTTCTTCAAGTGGATCCTTCATATAATTTGTGCTTATCCATTTCAAATTTTTCAATTTTTTATCTATAAGAGCTGCATCTTTTGCAATTTTTAGGTTTGCATTCTTTAGATCATGATATTTTCTATTTTCGTTGTATTCAAAATGAATTTTTAAAGTAATAACAAAAGAAAAAAATAAAATTAAATTAATTAAAAGTTTTTTATATTTTATAATTTGGGCGGGCAGTAGAGAATGGAAATATGCAAATAAAATTATTGATAGAAAATATGTGAGATTTTGATTTTTTGTAATTGTTTGATAAAAAACTAAAGAGATTGCGAAAGACAATATTCCAATAAAAAAAATAAAATCATTTTTTTTAAGATAAGAACTGTTTTTTAATATTTTCTTAAAGTTTAAGATAATTAAAATTACTAATGGTATTAAGATAAATTTGAATTCATGTATAAAATTTATAACAGAAAAATTAGTTAAATTTTTTAGTCTTTCAGCAGCGATACTTGGGGGATAAAAAAAGTATTGAATAAAAAAACTATTTAGATCTATTTTAGAAACAAATAATAAAAAATAAATAAAGAATAAATAAAATATTAGCGAAAAAAATGAATAGGCTAAAGGTTTAATTGTTTTATTAACATAACAGTAATAAATTGTAATTAAGATTAATAGTGAGGCAAAATACGAAGCGGGTACTTGTTTTGAAAAAAAAGAAAAAAATAATAAAGTCACAACAACTATCCAATAATAATTTTTCTTACTTTCTACTGCGAATATAAAAAAATACAAAGAAAGAAGGGAGAAGAAAACTGCGTGGTGATCTACGAAGGGTGTGCCACTTAAAGGGTAAGCTAGAATAGCTAAAAACAAAGAATAAATTAATGCATAAATTTTATTTAAACCTATTTTTTTTAAAAAAATAAATGTAGATACAGACACAATACCATTTAGTATGGAAGAGTGAATTACAAGTGTATTCCAACTAACGCCTAAAACATAAAAAAAGAGGGCCTGCATTAAATCTGGGACCAAACCTGAAACGACCCAAAAATCTTTAATTGGAAAAAAACCTTGCATTATTCTAAATCCAGGATCAAAATGAAAAAAAGTATCTAAAGGTAAAACGCCGATATTGGAGTAAATACTGTTAAAATAAAAAGCGAATATAAATATTAAAAAAACAAGTAATTTTTTTTTTTTGATTATTTCTTTTAATTTATTTAAAAACACTAGAAACATTAATAATATATTTATAAGTCGTTGCAAAGAAATAATGATGGAAAACTTAAAATGAAATATCCTGGAGAAGAATTAGAATTATTTGATAAAGCAAGTATTTGGAGAAAGTATATTTATTTAAAAACAAAAAAATACTTTAATGGTAAATTCTTAGAAATAGGTGCTGGAATTGGTAGTTTTACAAAAAATTACGAATCCCAGTTTCAAGACGTGCTTCTAAGTGATTTAGATGATGGCAACAATAAAGTTTTAAAAGAAAAATTTAAAAATTTTAATAATATTAAAATTACTAAAAATAAAATCGATGAAATAGATGGTAAATTTAATACAATTATTTATCTCAATGTTTTAGAGCACATTGAGAATGATAAAAAAGAAATAGCTCTTGCGGAAAATAAATTAGAAGAAAATGGTCATTTAGTTATTTTAGTTCCTGCGCATCAAAAGCTTTATAGTAAATTTGATAAAGCTATTGGTCATTTTAAAAGATATGAAATAAATTTTTTTAAAAATAATAATTTCAAGAATTTAAAAATTGAAAAGCTAATTTTTTTAGATTTTTTTGGATATATGCTTTATTATTTAAATAACATATTTTTTAAAAAAGATATTTATCCTTCAAAAGCAAAGATAATGGTGTGGGACAAAATTTTTACACCATTAACAATTATTGCTGATTTTTTAATTGGCTATAAATCAGGAAAAAATATTTTATGTGTTTATAAAAAAATTAAATCTCTATAATTTAGGATCAATTTTTTTTGCTGATAAAAATAAATCTTTTACTTCTTTAATCGATTTTTCAAAGTTACCCTTTTCTTCTTTGGACAAGTCTAACTCTATAATTTTTTCAACACCATTTTTCCCAATTACTACAGGCACACCAAGATACAAATCTTTTATACCATATTCGCCATTTAGATATGCTGCGCAAGGAAGAGTTTTTTTTAAATTTTTTAAATATGACTCAGCCATTTCAACACCAGACGCAGCAGGCGCATAGAAAGCTGAGCCTTTTTCTAAAAGTTTGACTATTTCTGCGCCGCCTTTACGAGTTCTTTCAATCAATGAATTAAGTTTTTCTTGTGTAATTTCTTTTTCATTAATTAATTGTGATAAAGTTTTTCCTTCAATAGTTGTATGATTTGGCATGGGTACCATTGTGTCTCCATGTCCGCCCAAAACTAATGTTTCAATTTTTTTTATTGAAGTTTTGAATTCTTTTGAAATAAAATATTTAAATCTCGAGGAGTCTAAAATACCAGCCATCCCTACGACTTTATTGCTGGGAAGCCCTGAATATTTTTGTAGAGCCATTACAATAACATCTAATGGGTTGGTGATGCAGATAACAAATGCTTGGGGTGATGTATTTTTAATTCCATCTGCTACTTGTTTGATTATTTTAAGATTAGTTCCTAACAAATCATCACGTGACATACCTGGTTTCCTTGGAACTCCTGCTGTTATTATAATTACATCAGAGTCTTTGGTATCTTTATAATTGTTAGTTCCAGTTATATTTACATCAAAACCAGTAACGCCGGAAGATTGGGCTATATCCAAAGCTTTTCCTTTAGCTAAGCCTTCTGCAACATCAAAAAGAACAACATTACCAAGTTCTTTTATTGCAATAAGGTGAGCAAGTGTTCCGCCAATTTGACCAGCGCCTATTAAAGATATTTTTTTATTCATTTTTATTTCATTGTTGGCATCACAAATTCTGGATCTGACTTAATTCCTGATGGCCATCTTGATGTAATTGTTTTTAATTTGGTATAAAATCTTACTCCTTCGGGTCCATGTATACTTTGATCTCCAAATAAAGATCTTTTCCATCCACCAAAACTATGGAATGCCATTGG
>MDTG01203663.1_pt1 | contig 17881 bp, 18 predicted proteins | sample 811421 | NCBI WGS metagenome assembly MDTG01 (sample SAMN05326645, study PRJNA326480) | marine metagenome | isolation source: seawater | place: Pacific Ocean: South East | collected 2011 | reverse complement strand
GGGTATATTTCAATTTGTTGAACTGTTTGAATAAAATCTACACCAAAATCATGTAATCCCTGGGTAGTTGACTGATCATTAATTGGAATTCCATTAATGAGTACCAGCGTGTGATTAGAGCCAGTTCCTCTCATAAAAATAGATGCTTGCTGTCCTTTAGGTCCAGATTGAGTGATATTGATATCTGGAGACATATTTAATACGTCTATTAAATCAATAGCACCACTTTCAACTATTTGTTTTTTAGTAATTATAGTTTTGTTTATTCCAGATTTAGAAAAATCTGAAGAATTTGATATTAAACTAACTATTTCAACACATGGAGTGTTGTTTTTATTTTCCCATTTACAAGGATATCTATTATTTGTTTCGGTAGCATAAACGTTCTTAACCAAAAAATAAAAAACAAATAATAAACTTAGTCTTAATATCATACGACACTATGTTCTTTTTAAACATCATTAAGTTTATGATGTTTTTTTCTTTAATAATGCCGTTGCTAATTAAAATTGCAGAACTAGACTTTCCCTGGCCCTCGTTCAACAGCGGACTATGTTGGGTGGCACTCCGACTTTACGGTTGCAGGCACAGCCAATGAATTTAACATTGATTCCCCACTCACTTTTTCAACACAAAAAAAAATTATATTAAATTTCCTTTATGTCAATAAAAATTAGTTATTATTGATTGTTAATATTTTTTTATTTTTTATTTTAAATACAACGTCACATTTTTTAATTAATTCGCTATCATGCGTAATTAATATAATTGACATTTTTTTTTTCATTCTAGAAATATCTTTAATAATTTCACTTTCTGTATTTTTGTCCAAAGCATTTGTTGCTTCATCTAATATTAAAAGTTTTGGTTTAAATAATATGGCTCTTGCAATAACAATTCTTTGTTTTTGACCTCCAGATAAAAATATACCATCATGACCTATAATTGTATTTTCCTTTTTTCGTAATTTATTAACAAATTTATTTATTCTAGCTAATTGAATTGCAGATTTAATTTGAGAATTTTTAATTTTTCTTGAATTTCTATTAAAAATAATATTTTTTTTAATAGTATCATTTAATAAAAAAGGATCTTGAGGAACATATCCAATCAAGTCATTTTCGAATTCAAATCTGTTTCTAATTAATTTACCATTAATATTAATTTTATTTTTCGGTATATCTAATAAACCAATAAGATAATCAATTAATGTTGTTTTACCCGAACCACTTGCACCATAAATACCAATTATTTTGTTTTTCGTAATCGCTATCTCCGCTTTATTAAATAATTTATTATTTGAACCCGGATAGGCAAAATTTACATTGGAATATCTAAGTTTTTTTTCAAAATTAATTAAAGTTTTTTTGGGTGAAATTTTTTGAAATATACTTTTATCTTCTTTGGTAGATTTATTATTTTGGAGATCTTTTTGCACAATATTAAAAAAGTTTTGATAAATTTTTATCATTGATAAGTTAGTGGTTATGATATTAAATGATGGAATTAGCCTTAAAGAAATAACAGAGAGCAAACTTATTTTATTAATTAAATCTTTTTCTAGACTGCCAGTTTTAAACATAAAAAAAGCAGCGATTATAATTGCAATTAATGCAGTAATTTCAAATGTAATTCTAGGCAAACTAATAATAAATCCTCTATAAAAATAAAAATCTCTTACATCATAAAGTAACTTTTCAAACTTAGTTTGAAGTGAAGAGTTATTTTTATAAATAAAATTTTCTTTAAGAGAACCAAATGTCTGAGATAAAATTGATATTATTTTTGTTTGACCATCAATAAATTTATTTGAAATTTTTTTAAGAAAGTTTTTAAATACTTTAAAAAAGATTAATCCAATGATTAAAAAAATAAAGAAAATTATCAGGACAGGGTGATTGTTTGAGATAAATAAAAGTACAACAATCCCAACCAATAACATAAATTCTTTAATTAAATTAAATATTACAAATAGATAATCAACTGCTGAGATAGAATCGCTACTTATTTTTCGAATTAATTCCTCGGGTTTTTTTTGAATTTTTCTTAAATAAGATTTACTACTAAAACTTAAATATAAATTTTTTGATTGTACAAAAAATAACTTACCAGCAAATTTAGACTGTGAAAAATTATAAATAACAAGAAATAAATTTTTAAGAAAGAAAAAAAAAACTATGCAAAATAAAATTTCAGAATAATTAAAGTTATAATCAATCTTAAATATAGTATTTAATAAAATTTCATTACCAGTTAGAATGCTACCCAAAGAAGCTAATGATACTAAAGAAATTGCCTCTAAAAAAACAAGTAAAAAAGATAAAAAAAATAAAAATAAAAATTTAGAAAGATTTCCTTTTTTAGTTATAACATTTATTAATGTATTAATACCTTGCATAAAATAGTGATAATAGTCTTTGTTTAACTTAAGGGGAAAAATTCTTCAATTAAATTAAACTTTACTAAAATTCTTTTATTCAAACTAATTTTTAATTAGTTTTTTTTCTACCTCACTCAATATATGGTGGCCTATAAAAATGTGACATTCTTGAATTCTCGCAGTTATTTTAGAGGGCACGATAATTGGAATATCACAGTAATTTTTAACCTTACCGCCTTTATTTCCCAATAAACCCATTATTATAATTTTTTTTCTTTTAGCTACTTTTAATACCTTTAAAATATTTTTTGAATTTCCAGAGGTGCTAATAACAAACAATATATCATTTTTGTTTGCTAGGGCTTCAAAGGGTCTAACAAAAATATCATCAAAAGAGTAATCGTTAGCACAGGCTGTTAATGTGGAGGTATCTTGTGCTAATGAAATTGCCGGGAAAGCTCTACGATTAATTTTTGATTTAAGTCTCACCAGTAATTCTGCAGTCAAATGTTGTGCATCAGCTGCTGACCCGCCATTGCCACAAAACATAATTTTTCCACCATTGCTAATACATAAATAAACTAAGTTTATTGCTTTTATGATTAATGGTTTTAATTTAATCAATTTTCGATGTATTTGTATATTTTCAGAGATATCTTTTAAAAAAAAATCATTTTTTGATATTTTCATTATTTTTACTTATCTTATAGAAAATGTTTCTTCAATAAAAATTAAACAGTTCATCTTTTGAATATTTATAAATATTAATCAAATTTTTGATATTTTATTTTTTAGGATTTGATTAATAGTATTAATTAACTTTTTATTTTGAAAATCAAATAAAATTATATCTTTTATAAATTTTTTATTTTTTTTAATCCAATATTTATATTTAATATTAATTTTTTGCTCAAAATATTTAGTCAAATATCTCTCATCTAGTCTAACAGGTATAAAATTGTTATTTAAGTTTTTAATTTTTTTTGGCCATCCAAAATTTCTTTTTACATTACCAAGTGATCTAGTATGAAAAAATACCACTTTTTTTTTTCTTGATAATGCTTCATAACCAAGTGTGGAGTCTATCGTCAAAATTATATCTGCAGAATCAACACAATCATATGGTTTTTTAAAATCATTAAAATGTTTTTTATAAAATATTTTATAATTAAAGTTACATAAATTGTCATAGAATTTTTTTTCAACTAAGAAATTTTTGGAATCCCTGGGATTTCTAAATAAGATTGTAATTTTAATGTTTTTTTTCTTACAATAAGTATTTAAAAAAGAAAAAATCTTTTTTGTTAAAAAATTATATGAAACAAAATGATATTTATTTTTATTAAATTGACTTATAAATATAATATCTTCTTTCTTTTTTGGTTTAATAGGTACATTATTATTCTTGATCGAACCATGAATTATAGGTTTGAATTTAATATATTTACTTAAATAATTTGAAAAAAATTTGTTATACAAAAAAAAATAATCGACACTTAAATTTTTTTCATTTTTTATAAGATCACTAAAGAATTCTTTTTCAGATGGAAAACGATATCCATTTTGAATAGCAATAAAACAAATTTTAGATTTTTTTTTTAATTTAAAAAAAATAATATCATTATCAACACCATTTATAACGACTTTTGGTTTTATAAGGTTAATATAAGTTTGAAAATAATTTTCATAAGAAAACTTTAAGCCTATAAAACAGAGAAAAATTACATAAATATTTAATCTTTTTTTATCTAAAACTTTATATTTTTTGTTGATTTTTAATTCCTTAAAAATGTCCTCAGTACTTTTATCGTATAAAACAATATTATTTTTTTTGGGTATTTGAAAATAAAACCTTTTTTCCGATATAACTTTTAGAAACTTTTTAATCATTCTATTTAAAAATTTTTCTCATTTAATCTAAAAAAATTTTTTCCATTTAATGAGTTCAATAGTAAGACTTACCCCAAAAGTGAATAATTTTTTAATTGACCAACTCAACTCACCCTTTGATCTTTTGTAATGTGTAACATTTAATGAATAAGTATTTTTAGAGTATAGCGACATAAGAATATTTGGCGCCAAACATCTTGGTGGACACTTTTTTGTGAATTTATCTAAGAATTGAGATTTCATAAGTCTGTATGGAATATTTGCATCCAATATTTTTCTTTGAAAAAAAATTATAAACAAATTTCTAAGTATATACTTACTTAGAAAAATTCTTATCCATGGGTCTTTTCTCATATATCTATTCCCGATAATTAAATCATAATTTTTATTTCTCAATTTCCAAAATTTATTGAAATCTTTATGACTAAATTGATCATCACTATCTACTTGAAAAACATAACGATAATTCTTTTTTAATGCATATTTATAACCTGTATATATAGTTTCTCCATGGCCACTATTTCTTTTATTTATTAATATTAAGTTCAAGTTTTTTTTTTTTAGAAGACAGATAATCTCTTTTGTTTTATCTTTAGAACCATCATTAATCAAAATTATATCAAAAACTTTTCTATCTAATATTTTGAGCCAATCTTTAATTACTTTTTTAATGTTACTCTCTTCATTATACACAGGAATTATTACAGCAAGTTCTTTCATTATTATATTTTAAGGGTTGTATTATTATTTAATATATTGTTTTTCTGATTAAACCTTTTTTATTAAAATAACTATACCATTTTATTTCATCTTTTATTATTCGTAATATTTTTGAATTTTTTGGTTTCCATTTAAGAATTTTAAAAGAATTCTTATTATCACAAACTAAACTATCTACATCACCCAATCTTCTCTCTTTAAAAAAAGGATTACTATATTTGTATGGTAAAAAATTTTTAAAATTTTTAAAAATATCCATAGTTGATACACCGTTTCTTGTGCCTAAATTAATAATTTCAGATTTTTTATTTAATTTTAGGTAATTTATTCCTTTTTTGAAGCCTTCTACAATATCTTTAATATGAATATAATCTCTAATACAAGTCTTGTCAGGTGTATTAAAATTCCTACCATAAATATATATTTTTTTTTGTTTTTTAAACTTTGATGTCATAATTGGAATAAGGTGAGTTTCTGGGTTATGAAATTCTCCAATTTTATAAGAGTAGAGTGATGAGCATACGTTAAAAAATCTAAAAATTATAAAATTAGTTTTTTTTTTATTTATTTTATTTAAAATAATCTTCTCACAATCTAGTTTTGTTTTTCCATAAATATTATTTGGTTTTTTTGGAGATTTCTCAGTAATTTTTTTATTTGTTTTTTTGTAAACAGCGGCTGTACTAGAAAAAATAAAGTGTTTGATATTATTTTCATTTACAGAACTTATTACATTTTTAGTAACCTTAACGTTATTGTCTATATAAGTTTTTTTTTGTCTAATAAAATCAACCGTTGATTGTGCAGCTAAATGTATAATAATATCAGGCTTTATGTGCTTAACTATCTTATTGAATTTGCCATAATTTAAAATATTACATTTAAAAAATTTTTTTTGCTTTCTTATTTTTAATAAATTTTTATCTACCCCGAATACATTGTGTTTTTTTTTTAAATATTCGTATAAACAAGAACCTATATATCCTGAGGAGCCAGTAATAATAATTTTCATTTAATTTTTTTTTTTATTAAATTAAATTTATTAAGCGCTGCAGAGATCGTCATATCCATATCATAATACGCATAATCAGCTAACCTTCCTCCAAATTCAAAATTTTTTATTTTGCTAATTTCTGTCTTATATTTTCTATGAATTCTTCTATTTTTTTGATCATTTATAGGGTAGTAAGGTTCCTCATTATCTATAACAGGGTATTCCTCAATAATTAAAGTTTTATTTGCTGGATATGTTCTGTCTATATGCAGATGTTTTGGTTCATGAACTCTGGTAAATTTAATTTTTTTTTCAGGGTAATTTACAACAGAAGTTCCTTGAAAGTCTTTTAAATTTATAACTTTTTTAATAAATTTAAGAGATCTCCATTCTAGTCTACCGAATTTAAAATTTAACAAACTATCCAAAGCACCAGTATATATTGTCATATATTTTGGTAAAATTTTGTTTTCGTTAAGATTAAAATTTTTGTTCAAATGCAATTTAATTTTTTTATTTTGAAGTAATTGATTAAAAAGATTTGTATATCCATGGTCTGGAATACCTTGATATTTACAATTATTAAAATAATCCTCTCTATAATTAAATCTTAAAGGCAATCTATTAAAAATAGTTGATGGCAAATATTTTGGTTTTTTACCCCATTGTTTTTCTGTATAATTTTTTATAAATGCATCATAAAGTTTATCTCCAATTTGAGATAACGCTTTTTCCTCAAAATTTTCATAACTAACTCTTTTAAATTTTTTTGTTATTTTTTTTAAATGATTTTCCGCCTCCAAGGGAGAATAATTTTTATTAAAAAAAGAATTTATGGTTTCTAAATTTATTGGCAATTGATAAATTTGTTTTTTATATTTTGTCAAAACTTGATGTCTATAAGAATTAAAAACACAAAAATTTGACAAATAACTCCATACATTTTCATTAGAAGTATGGAAAATATGAGTTCCATACTTGTGATATTCAATTCCTGTTTTTTCATCTATTTTGGAATAACAGTTGCCACCAACATGATCTCTTTTTTCTATTATAATTACTTCTTTATTGAGAATGTTAGATATTCTTTCTGCTAATACCGAGCCAAAGAAACCTGAACCCACTACTAAAAAATCTGTTTTTATCATATTGATTTTAAATTTCTTTAATTTATAGTCTTTTTTAAATATCTCATATTTTTTAGATAAAATAAAAAATTAAACAATGAAATAAATAAAAATATACTCAAAATAAAGGTTATATTATCAAAAAAACTTTTTGTGAGATTTTTATGGGGTTGTATTAGAAAATCATCATTTTTTTCAAAAATTTTATATCTGATTTTTTTGTTTTCATAATCAAAAACTTCCCATTCAAAATTGTTTAAGTGGTAAGTATTTTTTTTATTTCTTAAAACAAAGTTTAAAGATGAAAATTGACGGAAATTTAAATTATAAATTTTAATTTTTAATTCTATTTCTTTACTATTATACAGAATTCTTGGTAATTTAATTATTTTATCCTTATAATATAAAATAGATTTCCCACCCATATTGTCATCAAATTTTTTACCTATATTTTTTTCAACAAATTGATCATTTATAAATAATTCGTAATAATAATCTGTATTAATAAATATATAAGTATCTTTATTATTTAAATGTTTGCCAAGTTTTGTTTTGAATGTAGTTGGTTCACCATAATATTTGAAATTGTAAACTTCATTAGGAAATTTAAAATTATTTTCTTTAATTTTATTGTGGTACTTGCCATCTTTAAATACATAAGTACTTTGGTTTATAGAATTATATTGGAATATAAAAACTGAATATGAAAGTATAAATATTAATAAAACAATTTTTTGTTTATTATTTAATATAAAGTTAATTTTTTTTTTTTTCTTTTCAGGACTAAAATAGAATTTTAAAAATTCTTTTAAATTCATTTTTTTTAAAAAAATTTTTTTTATAATTTTTTTAATTAATTTTGTATTGTAGTTAATTAATATTATTAATGAAAAATAAAATAAGAAAATTAAATATAACTTATTATTCAAAAAAACATTTTCATTTAAAAATGGATTTTCATTAAAAGTATTAAATTGATTTAATAATAAAAAAAGCCCATTAGCATTTTCAGAGCTATAAATTGAATAAACAAAAGTAATTAAGAAAAAAAAGAAACAAAATAACAAAACATTAAATCGAAATTTAAATAGAAATACAAAAGGGACTATCCAAACAAAATATTGAAAATGGAGATTGTCTCTAGTTAAAAATATTATAAAAAAATTTATAAATATAAACTTATAACTTTTAATTTTTTTTATAAAAAAAAGGTTTAAAATTATAACAAGCAATATTGCTGAAAGTTTTATTATTTTTATATAGTTTATGTTAAAAACCTCATGACCAAAATGTTGCCTTATAAGACCTAAACCATGAAAACTTGTTTGGTGTCCCCATAAAACTTTTTTAAAAATTAAATCTGATAGGTTTATAAAAGTAAAAGTATTTTCAATTTGAATAAAATAATGAATATTAAAAAAAATTATTGTTACAAAAGATATAATTAAAAATTTTAATTTATTTTCAAATTTTAAAAAAAAATAAGGAAAGAAAATAAATGTAAAAGGTTTTATACAAAATGATAATATTAACAAAAAAGGAATTAACGTTGTATTATTTTTATAATTATCTGAAATATAACAACATAATATTAACAGAAGTATTACAAGACTATCTAGAAAACCCAATTGACTAGTTATATAAATTGTCAAAGGATTAAAAATATACAAGACAAATATCAAGAAAGCTTTTTTTATGTTAAGTTGTTTTAAGCAAAAAAAAATTATTAAACCTATAAAAAGATCTGTAATAGAGGCTTGTAATTTAGTTATATTATTAAAATTCAAATTTAGATTTTCTGAAATAAATCCAAAAAAATAATATATAAAAGATGTAAATGGTAAATATGGTGGAGGAGACGAATTTATATAATGTATTGTGTAATAATCATATGAATTTAACATTAGAGCATAAAAATCAGCAGCATTAAACGCATCACCGCCTCCAAGATTTAGCAAAGATAAAAAAACCCTTAAAACAAATGAAACAGAAAAAAATATTAATATTTTAAAACTATAATCTTCTCTATCTAAAGTGTTATTAGATATCATTTTTTTTTTATATTCATCATGATAATATCTGAAATATAATAATAAGAATTATAAGTAATTTCCCAAATTTTTTCTGAGATTTCACGATAAGTTGTGTAAAGAAATTAGGTTCTATTGAGATGAAATATAGTTTTTTATTTATTAATTCAACATTCATTTTGAAAAAAACTATTTAGAGTTGATGCAATGTGATTGATATCTTTTTTATCTAAATCTAAACCACTTGGTAAGTGAACTGCTCTTTTATATATATAATCAGCAATTGGATATTTTTTTTTAATTATTTTTCTAACATGCAGTGCATCATTTATAGGATTAACCATCTGTCTACAATCTATTTTTTTTTATTCAAAAAAGTAATCAATTTATTTCTTAATTCTTTTTTGTTTAGTATGATTGTGGTTAACCAATGTACAGGTTGACACCAATTTTTAAATTCTCTTAATTTGTAATTTTTGTTTTTAGATAAAACTTTATAGTAATATTTCATTTGATAATCTCTTTTTCTTAATATCGTTTTTATCTCATTTATTTGCGAAAAACCTATAGCTGCCTGTAAATTTGTCATTCTATAGTTAAAACCAAGAAACTTGTGAAAATATCTTTTATTTCTATCCATTCCATGATCTCGCATTTCCAAACATTTTAAATAAAGTTTTTTATTATTTGTTAGTACAGCACCACCTTCTCCTGTTGTAATAATCTTATTTGCAAAAAAACTTAAAGTAGATAAGTCGCCCATTGTACCGTTAAGTTTTTTTCGAAATTTTCCACCTATACTCTCAGCATTATCCTCTATAATTTTAAGATTATATTTTTTTTTTAATTGTATTATTTTTTGCATATTTGCAGAGTGTCCAAATTGATGAACAACTATTATAGCTCTAGTTTTGTTTGAAATTTTTTCCTCAATTTTATTCTCATCAATATTCAAAGTCACAGGATCAATATCAACTAGTACTAATTTTAAATTTGACAACAGAACCATATTTGCTGGAGCTATAAATGATAATGCTGAACAAATTACTTCATCACCCTTTTTTAAACCTAAAGAAAGAATTGAAAGGTGCAAAGCGGTAGTGCAGTTTGAGGTAGCCACACAATATTTCATTTCATGAAATTTAGCTAAAGAATTTTCAAATTTATTAATATATTTACCTTGACTTGAAATCCATGTCGTATCCATACAATCTTTCACAAATTTTCTGGCTTTATTGGAAATTACTGGCTTATAAATTGGTATCATGTATTAAACTTTTTTTCTGCTTTTTTCCAATCGACAATGGTGTTTAAGTCTTGATACTCCGACTCATTAATTTCAAGAAATTTAAAACCTTTATCTCCTAATATCATATTAAATTTTTTATAATTAATGAGCCATGAAGGCTTTCCCCATCTTATATCTCCCGTATTATAGTATGTGTTATAATTTTTTCTGTTTATACTAGACCCAATTAATTTTTTACTAAATATTGGAAATAATTTTTTTTTAATTTTTTGCATTTGTCTAAAATAAATTTGATCAGTACTTACCTGTAAAGCACACATAACAATAAATCTAAAATAATTTTTTTTAAAAATATCGAAACTTTTTTTAATTATTTTATGATCAATAAAAGGATTATTATTTATGACACAGACAAGAGAATTCTGGTCATTTATATTGATTTTTTTAAAAAAATATTCATGTGTTTTAAATACATCTGATTTATCTCCTGCTAAACTTTTTGGCCTAAGTTCAGGAACTTCAAACCCATATTTTTTAGCTAAATTGGCTATTTTTATTCCATCTGTTGATAAATAAATATTATCAAATAAATCTGATTTAATAATATTTTTCGCTGTCCAGTAAAGAAGTGGTTTGCCCTTAAATAATTTAATGTTTTTGTTTTTTATTCCTTTTGAATTTTGTCTACAACAAACAAGGGCAATTATTTTTTTTTTTTACTTTTTGCACAATCAAATATTTGAATTTCTACTTATTTTAAGAGATTTGTAACATTTAATTAACTCCTTAATACCATACTCAAGTGAATATCTAGGTTTCCAGCCTTTTGATAAAATTTTCTTATTACTAACAATGTAATCTCTTTGGTCGGGATCTTTTGTAAATTCATTTATTTGAATTTTCAATTTGTTATGATTTTTCTTAATTTTTTTACAAAGTTCAATTTTTGATAAATTTGCAGTTTCCAGACCAATATTGAATATATTTGAACGCATTTTGTCAAAATTTTCAATACAATATATTATTGCTCTAGCAACATCTTTTACATGAATATAATTTCTTTTGAAGTGTGGTTCAAATAATTCTATTTTTCCATCAAATATAGCTCTGTAGGTAAAATCGTTAACAAGTAAATCAGTCCTTATTCTACCAGAAAGCCCAAAAACAGTCGCCAGTCTTAAACTTACAAAATTTTTAACTTTTTTAATCGCTTTTTCAGCTTTAACTTTTGTAATTCCATAATGAGATATAGGTCTTAAAGGTGAGTCTTCAGTACAAAATTTATTTTTCTCCCCTATTCCATATCCACTATTAGTAACTGGAAGTATAATTTTATTTTTTTTATTAATAAATTTTACAATATCTTTTATTTGTTTTAGATTTATTTCTGTTGCTAACTTAGGTTTTTTTTTACAAGCTGGTGCACCAACAATACCAGCAAGTGGTATTATAAATTCATTATCTTGAACTAATTTTTTTAACAAAGTCTTATTTCTTACATCACCATTTATTACATTTAATCTTTTATTTTTAATTAGATCTAAAAAGACATATTGTTGATCAAATAAAAAATTATCAAGAACAGTTACTTGATATTTTTTTTTAAGCAATTGATTCACTAGCGATACCCCTATATACCCAGCACCACCTGTAACTAATATATTCATATTAAAAAACCTTCCAATGTTTTAAACCATCAGGCGAAAAATTTAATCGCTCAATTTTATTATGTAAATTTACTTTTTTCAATTTCTTTAAAAGCGAAGATTGATTTAACGGATCGATATAAAGTAATAGATAACCATTTTGTCCAGCGCCCAGAACCTTTCCTCCAATAGCACCAGCGTCTTTTGCTAAATCATATATTTTATCTATTTTTTTTGAAGTAGTATTAGGGTTGATTATTTTTTTTAAATACCAAGATCTATCCATCAATTTACCAAATTTTTTTAGTTCCCCTTTTATTAAACAATTTTTCATATCAATTGATAAATCTCTCATTTTCTTAAATTGTTTAAGTTTTTTATTGGGATTCTTTTTATATTTAGCAATACGATATTTTTGTATATTTTCTGAGTTTGTTCTCGATCCAACATTTATAAGTATTAAATTGCTTTCTAGCTCTAATAGTGTTTTTTTTTCTAAATTTATTTGATGAACATAAAAATCAGATTTATACATATCAATCCAGTTAACTCCTCCAAAAGTTGAGGATAAGTAATCTTGCCATCCACCTTTAATTTTGCTATCCAATCTTTCAGATTTATAAGCCTCATTTATTAATTCAAACTTTTCCTTCTCGTGATGATCTTCAAATAAATTAAGGGCCTTTATAATCCCAATTGATAGTATTGATGAACCACCTAAACCAGTTTTTGGTTTAAAGTCAGAAATAATTTCTAGCTTAAATCCATAATTCAAAGTTTTATTTTTAAGTATATTTACAATTAAATTATTTTTTTTAAATTTTTTAATTTCTTCATAATTTTTAAATTTAAAAAAATTTCCATTAGTGTAATTTGAAACTATAATTTTTTTATCTTCTCGAGGGTACAATGAAACAGTTAAATATTTTTGAATTGTAGAACTCAATATATATGATCTGCTTTTAATGAGATATTCACTAAAATCAGCACCACCACCAACAAAACTTACTCTAGCAGGAATTTTAACTCTTATACATTTAACTCGCTTTTCTTTATTCAGAAAACTTTGATAGTTGATTATATCAATTAATTTTTTATCTTTGTCCAAAACAGGCAAACACATGTGATAATTATTTGAATTAATTAAATTCTCAAATATTTGTATGTTGGCTGTGTTAGAAAAATTTTTTTGGGTAAATGAGAAATTTTTATTATAAATATTTTTGATTGTATGATTTTTATCATATTTATTTAAACCTCGTCTAATATCACCATCAGTCAAAACACCAATACAATTTTTTTTATCATTAATTACTACCCCAAAACCTTTTCCATCAGTGTACATAGCTGTTTTATTAAAAGCAGATATCACTTTGGAAATTCTATCTTTTGTTTTAAACATCAATAATTTCAAAATTTTATTTTCCATCATATTTTAATATTAAATTTTGCGTATTTTTTAAACCTATTTAAATCTTTGGGAACGCCAATATCAAAAAATATTTTTGACTTATTGATATAAAAATCAAGTCTATTTTTTGAAATTAGCAACGGTATTAGTTCTTTTTCTAAAGAAAAAATTTTCTTTTTTGATATTATATCTTTTTTATAAAACAAATATAATCCACTGTTAATATATATTTTATTATTTTTTATTTTTTTATTCATTGAAATTTTTTTATTTCTTAAAATTTTAAATTGATCATATCTTTTTTCTTTTTCATCAGATTTTAAAAGTATAATTGATTTTTTAGAATAATTATTAAAATTTTTTTTTATTAAATTTTCAATTTTAAAATTAAAATAAGTATCCCCATTAATTACAAAAAAAGGATCCGATATTTTCTTGTTATTCAGAACACCTTTAATAGCCCCGCCTGTTCCTAAAGGTTTTTTTTCATTATAATAGTTTAGACAAAGTTTTGGATTTTGATTTATAAAATTAATAATTTTTTCTCCTCTAAAACCTATTGAAAGAAAAATATTTTTAAAAGAAGATATTTTAAGATTTTTTAATAAATATATTAAAAATGGAATATTTTTTTTGATTTCAATTAATATTTTTGGAAGATTTTTACTCTTAGACCTTATTCTAGTGCCCAAGCCACCACATAATATTATTATATCAAGTTTTTTCATTATTTAATAAATGAACTGTATAGATATAAAACTAAGTAAAAAAAAGATATTAATACAAGAAATTAATTTAGTCCTATAAAATTGGTTTTTGAAAACAAAAGGTGTAATTATAGAACCAAGAAAAATTCTGACCAAATTTTGACTAAAAAAATAAATATAACTTTTTATTAAAAATACAGAAAGATATATTTAAATACACAGATTAGAAAAAATTTAAAAATGATTGAATCTCATTGTCCTTGTTGTCTGAATAAAATTCAAAGTTATAAATTTATTTCATACAATAAAATAAAATATTCAGTTTGCTCTAATTGCAAAACATCTTACCAGGATCCAATATTAAATTTAAACTATGAAAATACTAAGTGGGAAAAATTAAACGATCCTGATGGCAAAGTAAGAAATTTAAAAGCAGAAAAAAATTTCAAAATTAAAAATTGGTATGGAGATTCGATTAATTATTTAAACAAAAAAGAGGGTGGAAAAATTCTAGATATTGGTTGTGGGCTTGGATACTTTCTATCTGCACTTGATGATCAATGGGAAAAATTTGGCTTGGAAACATCCGATGACTCAATAAATTTTATAAAAAAAAATTTTGAACATTTAGATGTTTATAAGGGCACATTAGAAAATAATGATTTAAATAAACTAACAAAATTTGATGTTATTTTTTTTTATCATGTAATTGAGCATCTTGAGAAACCATTGCAAGCATTAGACACGATATCATCTATGTTAAAAAAAAATGGCTTACTAATACTTGGTACACCAAATAACTCATCTATATGTTCTAAGATTTTTAAAAATAGATTTAGACTATTGGGGCCAGAACATATTTTTTTAACAAATCATAAACAAATGAAAAAAATATTAATAAATAAAAATTTTAATATTGAAAAAGAAGAATTTCCTTTTTTTAAAACAGAATACTTCACACTTACAAATTTTCTTAAATTATTTATGTTTAATAGTATTTCACCACCCTTTTATGGAAATATAATGACTTTTTATGCTAGAAAAAAATAAAAAAAAAATATTATTATGTTGTAGAAAAAATGAGAAATATTCATCACTATTGGTTAAATATTTAAAATCAAAATCTAACTTAAAAATTTTTTATTCTAAAACTTATAAAGAAAAGTTGCCTAAATATTTTTATAAATTTAAATATGATTTTATATTTAGTTTTAGAAGCTATTTAATTTTAGATAAAAAAATTTTAAAACTTTCTAGGTATCCAATTAATTTTCATCCCTCATTACCAAAATATAGAGGTGTAGGGTGTGTCAATTATGCAATAATGAATAATGATAAATATTTTGGTTCTACAATTCATATAATAAATAAAAAAGTTGATTATGGTAAAATAATCAATGTTAAAAAATTTAAAATGATGAAAACTCCAAAACTTAAAGATCTTTTAAATAAAACGCATAAATCTATGTACCTTCAAGCAAAAAATTTTATCGATAAATTATTGTTTGATAAAATAAATATTCAACATCAAATTAATAAAAACAAATACAAATGGTCAAAGAATTATAATAACTTAGAAAAACTTAATAATTTCTATAATATGAATATAGATTACAGAAAAAAAAAGTTTAATAGATATTTAAGAGCAACTTTAATAAATAATTTTAAACCAACTGTAAAAATTAATGGAGTAAATTTTTTGTATGTACCAATTAAAAATAGAAAATAAAAAAATTAACAGCAATTCTCCTGTTTATATCATAGCTGAAGCGGGTGTGAATCATAATGGATCAATTTCAAAGGCAAAAAAACTAATTGATGTAGCTGTAAAAGCAAAAGCTGATGCTGTGAAATTTCAAACATTTAAAGCAGAAAATATTATTATCCCCAAAGGTCCTAAAGCTAAATATCACATAGAAACAACTGGTACTGACAAAAAACTTTCATGGTTTGAGTTATTAAAATCTCAGGAAATATCAAAAAAAATGCACATAGAGTTAATTAAATATTGTAAAAGAAAAAAGATTACTTTTTTAAGCACTCCATACGATGTGGATAGCGCAAATTTACTAAAAAAATTAAATCTAAGTGCATTTAAAATAGCTTCAACAGACAATGATAATTATCCTTTTATTTTATATTTAAAAAAATTTAACATGCCTATCATATTATCAACAGCAATGAGTAATTTTGATGAAGTAAAATTAGCTTATATAACTTTAAAGTCATCTAATTTTAAAAAATTTGCAATCATGCAATGTACAGGGAACTATCCAACTAAAATTGAAAATACAAATTTAAATGTAATTGATAAGTATAAAAAAGAATTTAAATGTCCAATAGGTTTCTCAGACCATACACTTGGCTGTGCTGCAGCTGTAGCTGCTGTTGGAAAAGGTGTAAAAATAATTGAAAAACATTTTACATTAAATAAAAAACTAAAAGGCCCTGATCACAGGATGTCATTAGAGCCACTTGAATTAATTAATTATATTAGAGAAATACGTGAAGCCGAAAAAGCTCTTGGCGATTTTAATAAAAAAGTAATAAAAAGCGAAATAGAAAATAGAAAAAAATTAAAAAAAAGTCTTGTATCTTCAAAAGATATTTTAAAAGGACAAACAATCAAAAAAAGTATGGTTCACATAAAACGCCCAGCATATGGTTTAAGACCAAAAGATTTTAATAAAATTATTGGAAAAAAGGCTAGATACAGAATAAAAAAAGATACTGTTCTTAAAATCAACATGTTTTTATAAAAATGTTCTTTGTTTCTACAACTTTTTTAAAAGATAACAATAGTATTTACAAAGCAATAAGATTACTAAAAAAAAATAAAATAAATAATATTGAATTGGGATCTAACCATTCTTATGAGAAAAATTATTATGAATTAAAAAATTACAATGCAAATTATTGTGTGCATAACTATTTTCCAATTCCAAAAAAAAGTTTTGTTATAAATATTGCATCAAGAAACAAAAACATTAGAAAAAAAAGCCTAAGACATATAAAAAATTCAATAAAATTTTCAAAAAAAATCAATGCAAAATTATATACATTTCATCCAGGATTTTTAACAGATCCAGATGGTTCAAATTTATCAAAAAAAAATTATGATTTTTTATGGGATAAAAAAAAATTATTAGCAAGCAATTATAACAAATCATGGAAATTAATGATTTCCGCAATAAGAAAAATAATAAAGTTTGCAAAAAAAGAAAAAGTAAGAATTGCAATTGAAACGGAAGGTTCTATTAGTTCAAAAAATCACTTATTAATGCAGAGACCCTACGAATATAAAAAATTTTTTAAAATATTTAAAAAAAAAGATATAGGAGTAAACTTAAATATAGGACATTTAAACTTAGCTTCTATTGCTTTTAAATTTAATAAAATGAAATTTGTTAATGATATCTCAAAAAGAATAGTGGCAATGGAATTAAGTCACAATTATGGAACTAAAGACGATCATCTTCCTATAAAGAAAAAATCATGGTATTGGAAAATAATAAAAAGTAATAAATTTAAAACTATTCCTAAAATTTTAGAATTCAGGGATACTAACATTAAAATAATTAAACGAACTTATTTGTTAGTTAATAAAGTTTAATACAATTTTTTGTTTTTTAAAAATTTTTTTCAGTGCATAAATCAAGCCAATTGAGCTATTAGTACTGGTCAGCTGCACGCATTGCTGCGCTTCCACATCCAGCCTATCAACGTG